>Ga0326728_10002834_pt1 | contig 56358 bp, 63 predicted proteins | sample MB3enrmetagenome_FD_207602 | JGI IMG/M metagenome (GOLD analysis project Ga0326728, IMG submission 207602) | Lab enriched peat soil microbial communities from McLean, Ithaca, NY, United States - MB31MN | ecosystem: Environmental > Terrestrial > Soil > Wetlands > Peat | place: USA: New York... | reverse complement strand
TTACGCGCCAGTTTAAGCCTGCTTGAAAAATAACCCTGCTCATGTTCTCAAAATACACGTTATCGTTCGGTGGACGTTTTTCTCGGTACCACCATTCAGGCATCTGCCAATTATGCTCTTGCATAACTTTTCGCCAAATTAAAGAATTTTTTTGCCTAATATTAAGCATTGTGATTGCCAGGTACTGCAAAAGATTCGTTTTCACTTTCAGTCACCCCTCCCCTGCTTGAAAGAGTCGTTTCATGGCTTGTTTTAAAAAGAATTTTTTCTCATACTGCGTGTTGGTGACTATGTCATGTTTAAAGGGAACAGTGGGAAACTGATGGTTTACGCATCAACTGGTACTCCCGGCAGGAAACGGTTGGCGTCGGTTAGAACTGCCACACAGGAAACGGCTAAACGATTAAATTTAAACTTTGAGATGGTAAAATTCAATGGGACCGGTTCGCCGATTTACGTTTACTATGAAGAAACGGGCGACGATGAGCCTATTCCACTATACTGCGATGAAGGCAAAATATCTGATTTAGAGGGAATATGTTCAGCGTTGAGGAGTATGATGTTTGTTTTGTCTTTTCATCCTAAGCATGCCGCGCTAAGGCAGATGAGAAGTGAAATCCTTAAACTTTCCTGAAACGGATCGTCTGGTTTTCCAATATCACTTCGTAAATCTGGTTTACATCAAAGCTAATGCCTAAACTGTCGTATTCCTGCTCGGTTAAAAACAGGATTATTTTTGGTGTGGCAAGCTGGGTTTTTTGCGGCAGGAACGGCATTTGCTGTTGGAGTGCCTGCATGATGTCTTGCGCCATTTTGGCTTCATCTGACTGTGGTCTTAGCACATAGGGGTTGACTTCTTGCTCTTCAAGCAGCTCGATTCTTTTTCCAAGGTTGCCGTCTAAATCGCGGGTGGACTCAATTTTGTTTACTCTCACGCGAAACATTCGGGATTCACTTCTAATTTAGCAAATATTCAGTCATAGATTTAATTCTTTACACTAACTGCATGGCCGTTTCTTTATCAAAGTAATGTCCCGCTCCGAAGCCCCGCAAAGACCCAAGAACCTTGGACACTTCCTCTTTAGATTTAGGATTGGCGATTTCCCTAAAATTGCTGAACCTTATGAAAGTCATCATTTCTCTGCCACCAGCAAAGCTTTTGTATTCATCAAAAGATTCAAAACAGCTTTCACCGCCAAGTTTCTTCCACAAATCCTCATAATTACCGGTTAAACGCTCAAGAAAATCTGCAGCCCCCAAAACCTGCTTTTTTCTCGTAACATAAAATAGTAGCTGATCAACTTCTTTGGGTGCAACCTGGTTTTTTCGGATAAAAACATGCGTTCCAGCCTGAGCGTTGTTGCATCGGCGTAATCGGTTCCAATATTTTTCGTCAACCATTAAAATGTAAGCGTAGTGTTCATTTGTCATGGCTTTTGCTTCCTTGAATGCTATTAGAAGCGGTTGCCAAATAACAGTTTCGCATATTCCCTATGATGGGGCTGGGGAAGAATCAGTGTGTGTTTTTTTCTTGATTTCTCTAATTCTCTTGTCAATCTGTTTTAGTCTTTCCTGCATCATTTTGGCTGATTCATAATTGTGTTTTCGCTCGTGTTCCAGGTATTTGAGGGTTTCTTCGCTGTCTGGGTTTTCTTCGAGGAAAGGCGTGAAAAATAAAGGCATGTTCGGCATAGACTTGTTAATCTCAATGTTGAGGACGTCTCTGGCGAATTCTCGGAAAAGGTTGCCGATGTTATTGGAGATTTCGGCTTGTTTTACGATGGCTCGTTTGAGGATAAGTTCTCCTGATTCAGTTATCTTGTAAACTTTGAGCCTACGATTTTTCTGGATTTGCCATTGCCCCTCGATGTACCCTGAATTTTCAAGGTCGCGCAGGATTGGGTATACGCCGCCTGCCGTGGGTTGCCAGAAACCTTTTGTCCGAGTGTTGATTTCTTTCATGATTTCGTAGCCGTGCGAGGGTTTCTTGTTGAGAAGAATGAGAATTCCCATTCGTATGTAGCCTTTTTGCGCTTCTTTTAGCCAGTTTGCGGTTGTTTTTTCTTCTTTTTCTGTTTCCATTGTGTTTTCAAATCTATATTTACATTGGAGTAATACTTATATTTTACCGCAATATATTGCAATAATTAATATTATAAGCGTGGGTTTAGACATGGCGGATGAGTCCATAATCGAAGTTAAGAACCTCACGAAAATGTTCAACAATTTCACAGCTGTAGACGACATATCCTTTGATGTTAAAAAAGGCGAAGTTTTCGGTTTACTGGGGCCTAACGGAGCGGGCAAAAGTACAACTCTCCGTATGCTCTCCACGTTAGCCAGACCCACAAAAGGAACAGCAACAATAGGCGGCTACGACATTGTTAAAGACGACACTAAAGTGCGTCAACTCATCGGTATTGTCTCTGAAAAAATGATAATGTACAACCGCTTAACTGCCAGAGAAAACTTGTGGTTTTTCGGTTGTCTCTTTGACTTACCCAAAGACGTCTTAGCTAAGCGTATCGATGAACTTTTGGAAATGGTGCAGTTGACGCGCTGGAAGAATACTCAGGTGGGGACGTTTTCAACTGGTATGCGGCAGAGAATGAATGTGATTCGAGCGTTGCTTAACACGCCTCAAGTGCTTTATCTGGATGAGCCCACACTGGGTTTGGATCCTCAATCCTCAGTTGAAATTAGAGAATTCATAAAGAAACTGAACCGGGAAAACGGCACAACCGTGGTCTTAACCACACACATGATGGTGGATGCTGATTTGATGTGTGATCGCATAGCCATTATCGACCACGGAAAAGTCGTGGCGTTGGATACTTCAGCGAACTTGAAAAAAATGGTTTCAGGAGCAGATACACACATAATAAAACTCACCATACCTAATCTTTCTTCAACTCTTGTAGAACATCTTCAGGCGCTCAAATGCGCAGATTCGGTAACTCAAGAAAGTGGTGTTGAACTCAAGGTTTTGGTTCATGGAGATGACGCGTTAGATGACATCATTGATGCGACAAGGGCAAACGGCGGGAAAATAGTCTCCATGGAAAACCTTGAACCAACCCTTGAGGATGTGTTTCTGCACATTACCGGTCATCAAGTACGCGATAGTGCAGACCAGAAAATTCCCATCGGCCATAGGCATTTTGGGACACCGCAAGGGAGAGGAAGGTGAGCAAGATGGGCGCAAAAGATCTTTTTGCACACTCTTTCAGGATTGCCTGGAAAGACCTGAAGGACCTGTTCAGAAACCGCTTGGGCATGGTTCTGCTCGTATTGATGCCTCTGTTCATGATGCTTCTGGTTGGATTGATCTATCCATCCAGCGGTACAGTGACTAACCTGCAGGTTGGATTGGTTAATGATGATTCAGGCTTTCACAATTCAACCCTTGTCAGCCAAACTTTCATCACGGGGTTACAGCAGGTTAACAACCAGACTCACATCATGAAACTTTCTAACGTTACCAGCGTAGCGGACATACGTGATATGATTAAAAAGGGAGAACTTGAAGGCGGAATCATTATTCCCAGCAATTTCTCTGAAAGCATAATGACTGGGCAGCAAGGCACCATTATAATTATTAACGATGAATCTAACCCTCAGATATCAGCAGCCCTTCAGGTTGAATTGAAAACAGTGATCGATAACTTGGGCACTGCTTTGGCGCAGCAGAGAGTTCAGCCTCTTAATGCAACAAACAGTTTAGCAGTCGTTCAACCTTATAACGTGCAAACTCAAGGCGTTGTCCCAGGCAACGCGCGCGCGACATATTTTAGCTTTGTTGCTCCGGGGATAATGGCTTTGACTGTTACAATGAGCGTCATGACGGGGCTGCCGGTTGCTATCTCCCAGGAGAAAGAGCTTGGCACAATGGACGGCATGATGGTGGCGCCAATCAACAGGTTCTCCATAATCTTCGGTAAGGCTCTTGGTCAAACTGCAAGGGGAATGATTCAAGGAACCATTGTACTCCTGTTGGCTGTGATTTTGTTCGGAGTAACAATCCAAGGAAGCATACTTCTCGTATATGCGCTACTCATACTGGGAGTGTTCGCCTTCGTCGGCTTGGGTATATTGATAACCTCAGTTGCAAAAGACCAAGAAACCGCACAGATGCTACTTATGACGATAAGTTTTCCAATGATGTTCCTCAGCGGCATCTTCTTCCCCATTCAACAAATGCCATGGTACATGCAAGACGTCTCAAAGATACTCCCACTTACCTACGAGGCACAAGCCCTCAGGGAAGTCATGGTGCTAGGCGCAGGAGTATCCGACATAACCACCGAACTAATAGTGCTAATAGTATTCGGAGCAGTGTTGATGGCTATTGCAGTGCCAGTGTTCAGAAGACTGATGACCCGATAGGAGCAGCTGGCGAGGAAAACTTGAGTACACTCTGCTCTAAATGCCCTTTCTTTCAACTTGCCCCACACATAAAACGCAAGAACGCGCGCAAGAGATGCCGCATCGAACCTCAAAGGCAACTGCGAATCTACGAATGCAAAGACTTCCCCAAAAAGGGGCTCTTCGGAAGAATGAAGTGAACATTTTTCTTCTTTTTCTTTGTTCTTAAATTGAAGATTGAAGGCTAAAACCTTTTTTTCTTGCTTTATCGACGGCTGTTTTCAGCCACTATCCCCGTTACGGTTTTATATGCTGCACGCATAGAGATGAAAAGAAGAGAAATAAGCTATGTCAGATACTGGAGTAACCGTAAAGAAAAATGTTGATTTCTCCGAGTGGTACGTGGAAGTTGTTTTGAAAGCTGGACTTGCAGATTACGCGCCAGTTAAAGGCTGCATGATAATCCGTGAAGACGCTTACGCCGTATGGGAGAAAATCCAAGAAATCCTAAACAAAAAAATCAAAGCCACAGGGCACAGAAACGTGTATTTTCCCATGTTTATCCCTGAAAGCTTCCTTAAGAAAGAAGCAGAACACTTCGCCGGTTTCACCCCTGAAGTGGCGTGGATTACCATGGGCGGAGACACCCCGCTGGAAGAGAAGCTTGCCATTAGACCGACCAGCGAAACCATAATATACGCTACCTTTAGCAAGTGGATTCGCAGCTGGCGAGACTTACCCCTGAAGATTAATCAATGGTGCAACATTGTGCGGTGGGAGACAAAAGCTACCCGGCTCTTTTTGCGCACAAGAGAATTCCTCTGGCAAGAAGGTCACACTGCGCATGCCACGTGTGAAGAGGCAGAAGCAGAAGTCATGTATGCGCTAAACGAGTACAAAGACATAATGGAAAGTTACCTTGCAATTCCAGTGCTTGCGGGTACAAAAAGTGATAGCGAAAAATTTGCTGGAGCCCTCTATACTACGGCGTTGGAGGCGATGATGCCTGATGGTAAAGCGTTGCAGATGGGAACAAGCCACAACCTCGGCCAGAACTTCGGCAAAGTCTTCGATGTTAAATTCATCGGTGAAGACAAAATGGACCATTATGTTTGGCAAACCAGCTGGGGCATCAGCACTCGGCTTATCGGCGCTATGGTTATGGTTCACGGCGACGACAAAGGCTTAATCATTCCTCCCAAAGTGGCGCCCGTACAAGTTGTCATTGTTCCTATCCCCTACAAGGGCGCAGAACCAGCCGCAGTGGCCGCTAAAGCAAAAGAAATCGCTGAAATGCTGAAGGTTAAAGATGTAAGCGTTGTTTTAGATGACCGGGCAGAGTACACGCCAGGCTGGAAGTTTAACCAGTGGGAACTCAAAGGCGTCCCCATCAGAATAGAAATTGGTCCGCGAGACCTCAAACAAGAGCAAGTGATAATGGTAAGACGAGATACCGGCCAAAAAACGGCAGTTAAAGAAAAAGACATTCCAGCTACCGTTGAGAAGCTTCTGCAGGAAATTCAGGATAACCTGTTTGCAAAAGCTAAAGCCCTGCTTGAGGAAAAAACCAGCACGGTGCAGAGCTATGCAGAATTCAAAAAAGTCATCTGTGACAAAGGCGGCTTTGTCAAGGCAGCATGGTGCGGCAGCGCTGACTGTGAAGCAAAGATTAAGGATGAAACCGGCGCAACCATCAGAGTTCGACCTTTCCAGAAAGAAGAGCCTGCGACGAACTGCGTTTACTGTGGGCAGAACGCTAAGGAATTGGTGTATTTTGCAAGGTCGTATTGACAATAGGCTGAGGCTGGTTTTCTTCTAATTTAACGTATGTATCCAGCTGTTTAGCCTCTTCAGTTAAACCTAGCTGTTCCAGAGTCGAATACTTCGGTATTCCCCGTGCGCCCCAGCCTCTCATCTCATAATAAGTGCTCAGCATATCATTGTATTTTTCGTAATCAAGCGTGGAGCCCTTTAATGCGCCTTCAGCTAAGGGTTCTTTAAACCACCTCATAGGCGGAACATCCAAGTCTCTGCTCCATTTTTCCTTGTACTCTCGCACCCAGAAAGCGCGAATTAAATTGAGTATTCTATCGCTGATTTGGTTTAGTTGCGCTAAAGAAAATTCTACTCCGGTGGCTGCACGCAGGTATTTTTGGTACCATTCAAGCTCAAAGTCAAATTGGTTGTAGGGGAAACGGCAGACGGTTAATGCTTCAAAGAGTCCGCCGCGGATAAGCTGGGTTTCAATTAGGTGCTTAACCTTTCCTGAATCGTAGATTTCTCTGCCCGTTTTTACTTCCCATATTATTAGCCAAGCGTCTTTATGGTGGGCACCGATGGAGCTGGTACCATAGGCTAAAGCCATACCGGGTGCGGCGTGGCAATCATAAGCGGAAACCTCCAAGCCCTTGACATGCATTGCCCAATCGCTCGACCCATTACCGACCGTTGCAGAAGCGGCTCGGACTCCTTCAGCTAAGACTGCGCCCAAACCTCGCCTGTAAGCAATGTCATTAATCAACGCTTTAATCTCTTCAAACTGCCCCCACCTAATCTTCTCCGCTATCAGCCCTTTCTCGGAGGCTTCCATGGCAAAACCAATCACGTTTCCCAGAGAGATAGCATCAACCCCAAATTCGTCTGCCATGCGGTTCAAGGTGGCGACTTGCGCCAGATCGCCTAAACCGATGTTGGAGCCAAGCATAGCAACGTTTTCGTAATCTAACTCTGAATCTTTTCCTTCACTGTCTTTAACAACGTTGCCGCACGTCATGTTGCATTGTGGGCAGCCGCGGTTTGAGACTTTGATTTTTTCCATGGAAAATCCCCCGATTTCTTCAGCTTTATCGAAAACTCCTTGCCTGTAATTGAAGGTTGGAAGAGCATTGTTCTCCTGTGACGATTCTACGTTTGACATCGTTCCCTGCCGCTTCCAAAAAGCGTAGAGGGGTTTAGCTAGAACCTCACGGTAACCATCCAAAGACAGCTTCTTCATTGCCTCTGGCTCTGCAAGCGGTATTTGCCCTGTGCCTTCAATTACTATGGCTTTCAAATTTTTGGAGCCCATGACAGCGCCCATTCCAGGTCGCCCGCCAGAGCGTCCCTCTTGCGAAACAACAGTTGCAAACTTAACTTGGTTCTCTCCGGCTGGACCGATAGAAACGATGCCTGCCGTGCGCGAGTATTTCTTTACCAGTTGCTCATGGGTTTCAAAGGCGTTCAAGCCCCAAAAATCCTTAGCATCCACAAACTCACAGTTTTTATCTTTGATTTGAAGGATAACTGGCGTTTGCGCTTTGCCCTCGATGATTAGCGCATCGTAACCAGCCCTCCGCATGTTCACAGACGCTAATGTTCCCATGTTTCCGTCGCCGTAACCGCCGGTTAAGGGGCTTTTTGAGGCAACAACAAGTTTGCCGCTGTTCGGTAAACCAAGGGCTGTTAATGGTCCAGTGGCAAAAATTAGTTTGTTTTCAGGCGATAGCGGGTCGGTTCCCTGTTTAAGGGTGTCCCATAGGATTTTGACGGCGAAGCCTCTGCCGCCCAGAAAATTTAACGCCAATGCTTCATCATATTTTTCTGGAGTAGCCTTACGTTTGGTTAAATCTACATTTAGGAAGGTACCCGTCCAGCCAAACATCGTTGTTCACCAAAACTCATCTGTACTGAAAGGGGAATCGAAAATAAAAATATGCTGAGAAGCAACACCTGCAATATTCATTCGCGGTATAAGCCTAGCTTATCCATGCTGTTCAATCTTAGGAAGATTTATTTTTTTGGTTAGCAAGTGTTTGGTTACAGGTAACGCAACTTGAGCATCAAAGTAACCCGCAGGGCATCAAACATTGAGTATGCCATACGAGACGTCATAGTGCACACTAAACAGTTAATCAAGGACGGCAAAAAAATTTATTACCTAAACATCGGCGACCCTCCAGCTTTTGATTTTAAAACACCGCAGAACGTTAAGGATGCCCTGTGTAAAGCAGTGCAAAAGGATGACAATTACTATTCACCTTCAGAAGGCAGACTGGACCTCAGAGAAGCAATCGTTAGAAAAGAGAAAAAAGTCAACAACATTGACATCACAGCGGATAACGTGGTGATAACTGAGGGTATTTCTGAAGGAATACAGATGATTCTTGGCGCCTTAGTCGATAAAGGCGATGAAATTCTCTTTCCAGGCCCAACCTACCCGCCGTACATTTCCTACACCAGGTTTTTTGATGGCACACCAGTTTCCTATGAAACGATTGAAGAGGAAGGTTGGCATCCGAACATCGATGACCTGCGAAGCAAAATAACCGAGAAAACACGTGCCATCGTAATCATTAACCCTAACAACCCGACAGGTTCAGTTTACGATGGAAAAACGGTTAAAGAGGTTCTTGACATCGCAGGAGAACATGACCTGCCGGTGCTGACTGATGAAATTTACGACCAATTAACTTACGAGAAAGAATTCGTCAGTGCAGCGTGCCTATCTAAGGATGTTCCGGTTGTTGGGTTAAACGGATTCTCCAAAGTTTACCAAATGACTGGCTTACGTTTAGGTTACATGTACTTTAAAGGCGAAGGCAAACAACTCGACGCGCTCAAGGAGGGTGTTGAGAGGGAATGCCGCATACGCATATGCGCCAACACGCCCGTGCAGATAGCGGCAACAGCCGCGCTCAATGGCCCACAGGAGATGGTGAAGGATATCGTTGACCGCCTCAGGCAGCGCCGAGACTTCTCGTGGAAGCGGCTAAACGAAATCGAAGGCATAAGCACCACCAAACCTGAAGGCGCATTCTACATTTTCCCAAAAATTCACGACGTCGGCACGCGATGGAAAACCGACATGGAATTCGTCGTGCAACTGCTAAAAGAAACCGGCGTGCTCATCGTTAACGGCTCAGGTTTTGACCCAGTTTACGGTAAAGGCCACGCCCGAGCAGTTTTCCTGCCGCCGATAGCAGAGCTGGATGCAGCCTTCAACGCCCTGGAAGCTTTCATGACGAAAGGCAAAAGCAAAAAGCCATAACATCATGATTGCCCATAGCTTTTTTTGACTTGCATTCAACCTCTAAAAGTAGCCGCCTTGCTCCAATTTAGATAGAGAAATCTACTAGCTAAATTGATACCCTATCCCAGGGACAAAGCTAAAGCAGCAAGTCAGTATCTTAAAAGAAATAGGGAATTAAATTTTGATGCCTTGTGTTGGGTCTTCGATTGTTTTTTGGAATTCAGCCATCAGCTTCTTTGTAATGGGTCCGGGTTTGCCTGTGCCGATTGCGCGTTTGTTGACTTCGCGTATGGGCACCATCTCCATTGCTGTTCCAGTGAAGAATGCTTCGTCAGCGGTGAACACCATGAACGGTGTTAGATTGGTCACTGTCAGTTTTATTCCAAGTTTAGCAGCGAGTTTCTCTGTGACTTCAGCGGTGATGCCGGCAAGCGCGCCTGTCGCAAGGGGCGGAGTTAATAATTCACCGTTTTTCACGATGAAAATGTTTTCGCCTACGCCTTCAGCTACGTAACCGTTGCCTTCTAGGCAGAGGGCTTCTTCAACGCCGTTTGCGTTTGCTTCGATTTTTGCAAGGATGCTGTTGAGGTAGTTGAGTGATTTTATCTCCTGTGTGGTCGCGTCCACGGGGTTTCGTCTAACCCAAGAGAACATCGTGGTGATTCCGTTCTCTTTCGCGCCTGTTTCATGCAGCACAATCTTGTCAGTTATGATTATTACTGAGGGTTTGGGGCATTTGCGTGGGTCTAATCCAAGGTCGCCTACTCCTCGGGTAACTACCAAGCGGATGTATGAGTCCTTCAACTTGTTTCTCCGCAGTGTCTCAACGACGGCTCGGGTCATTTCCTCTTTGGTTAAGGGAATCTTGAGCGTTATCACGTGTGCTGAACGGTACAGGCGGTCAATGTGCTCTTTAAGTTTAAAGACAACGCCGTTGTACTCTCGGATTCCTTCGAAGACGCCGTCGCCGTAGAGGAGTCCATGGTCAAAGACGGATATTTTAGCCTGCGATTTAGGATAATACGCCCCGTCAACGTAGACTACTAATTCACTGCTCATACCGTTTTCACTTCGTCACTAACTGTTTCATATTATTCGATTATTTGATATAGTTTACGCCAATGATACGTATAATTCGTTTATCAACCGTAAAACTGCGGCCTCTTGGAAAGGTAAAGCGGCAACGCCAACGGCTTGAAAGGTTTACAAGCGATTTTCTCAGACACCTTCGCTATTAATTCGTCAGTGGTCATTTTTTGCTGTTGACCCTTAAGCTCCCGGTCTCGAACAGAGAGAATTTCTGACTCAACCTCTTTTTCGCCCACAACGACGATGTAGGGTACCCATTCCTGCTCGGCTTCACGGATTTTCTTCTGCAGTGTCGATGCATTATCGTCGATGTCGACGCGTATGCAATGCGAAGCGATTTGCGCTGCAAGCTCTTCCACTTTATCCATATACTTGTCAGATATTGGAATAATCCGCACCTGAGTTGGAGAAAGCCAAAGTGGAAGCATCGGTGCTTTACCAGCCATCTGTTCACGGTAAGCCTTCTCTAGCAGCGCGTAGATGTCTCGTTCGATGGCGCCGCTTGGGGAACAGTGCAGAATCAGCGGGTACTGTTTCTCGCCTTTCTCGTCAACATAGGTTATTTCATAGCGTTTTGCGTTTTCCACGTCGATTTGGTCTGTGCTGAGTGCTGCGGCTTTGTCTTGGTTGTCAACGAAGTTGATGTCCCATTTGAGGATGAAGTAGAAGAACCGTTCGTTCCACACTTCAGCCAGCATAGGCTTGTTAAATTTTTTCGCTAATTCAGCAATAAATTCTTTATGCTCATCGTAGAAGCCCTTTGTGAACCGCATCGCTACTTCATAATCGTCTTTGGTTAAACCTATGTTGCTTAACACTTCCATGCTCATATCAAACCGCGTCAAGAACTCCTTCTTCGCCTGCTCAAGGTCAGTGCAGAAAGCATGGCAATCAGGCATCGTGAAAGCGCGCAGACGTTTTAAGCCGACGACTTCACCGCTTTTTTCACGCCTAAAACTGTAACGTGTCAACTCGTATAGTTTGATAGGCATCTGCTTGTAGCTAAACTGGGCATCATGAGCCATAAGGAACTGCCCAAAGCACGCGGCAAACCGCAAGAAAAGCTCCTTGTCCTCAGATTTCAATACGTATTGGCGTGCAGGGAAACGGTTCAAGTAACTTTTGAGGCTTGGGTGGTTAAAGTCATACATGATTGGAGTTTCAACTTCCATTGCGCCGTACTGGTTCATGCGAAGACTGACATACTGTTCAAGCAACGATTTTATCAAGCGACCCTTCGGGTACCAGCGGATGTTGCCTGGATCACTGCCTGCTTCGTAATCTGCGATTTCCAGCCTCTTCATCAAGATAACATGAGGCGGCATCTGAGTGACTGCACGAGCCTTCTTAATTTCATACTGAGAGAATTTTTGCAGGTTAACATGCCCTTTAAACTTGAATTCTTCAACTGGCACCAATGAGCCATCGGGCAGGATAATGTGCCAGAAAGACTGCATCTTATCCTCGGCTTTTAATGCTGCAGAAACAGGCTCTTCTTCTTTTTTCGCTCCACTTTCAACCTTAGCTTCTATCGCAGGTGCATAAGAGCGTGCCTGCTCAGCAAGCGGGTGCCCCTTTATGGAGAGGGTAAATTGCTTGTTCCAGCCAAATGGAGCGCGGTAGGTTTCGATTCCTTTCTCTTTGGCATAGGCTTCCATGGCTTTTATGATTTTGAGGGCTTCGCTTGGGTTGCTAAGGTTGCTGCTCAAATGTGCAAAGGGGTAAATTAGGATGCGGTTCGTCTTCTGTTTACCCAGAAAGGCTCGGACGTCATCGATGGCTTTCTGCGCTATTGCTGCGTTGTCGCCTTCTTCTATGGCGATGAACAATACTACGACTTCTTCTACGCGGTTTTCTTTTTGCTCCGCTTCCTCAGCGATATCGATTTCTTTTTGGATGGGTTTGAAAACTATAAAGTCAGAGTGTAACTGGAGTATTCGCATGGCACTTCCCTCTCATGGGTGACCGTAACGCCACTTATCAAGCGTTTTATCTTTTTTCGTCTTTTTCTTATATTCTTTATAATGCTCTTTGCAAATGTAAGCCCGCTTTTCCCTGCTGCTGACATTTAAAACAGCCTTGACTTTGTTAACTGATATTGAACGGGCGGCTTCTCTGCCGCAGCCTGAAACATTGCATTTAACTCCCTTTTCTATGCGACCCATAGTCAAAGCCTCATGCATATTGGTTTACTACGTAAATATACACTATTGCTTAAGTTCCTTTTCATACAAAGTCTTGGCTCTCAGATAAATTTCTTCTTTCGTACCGAGATAAGTTGGACCAATCCCTTCAACGACAAGCGAAGCTGCAGCTGACCCGACGCAAGCGCACCATACTGATTCTTTTTGGCGAAGGTACTCGGTTAAGAAGCCGCCTATGAAAACGTCTCCTGCCCCTGTTGGGTCGACCACAACTTGTGAAGGGCAAGCAGCAATGTTGTATTGTGCTCCCTCGACTGAGAGCACTGAGCCTTTAGCGCCCAAGGTAACGATGACGGTTTCAACCCCAACATCGTGAATCGCCTTTATCGCTGGCTTCAGCTCTGACTCGCCAGTCAATGTGTAGATTTCTTTCTGCGATGACTTGCAAATGTTGATTAAACTAAATATCCGAGCATCTAAGGAAGCGTTTTCGGTCACGTTTCCCGCGTCGTCGAAGCTTCGAAGTAAACCCTGAGGGTCAATCGATAAAACGTCAGTGCACTGCTTCAGATGCTCAACTACTTCGAACGATACTTCGTTGTCAATAGGAGCAACATGAATAGCCTTAGCATGCAAATCAGCTGGCACATCAGCCAAGCATATCGGGGCTCCTTTACTTTTCAATTTCAGCACTCTATCGGACAAATCTGCATTATAACTCAGCTCAAAACTTGTGGTCGGCTCATCTGCACGCTTAATTACGCCTGAAAGATCGATACCTTCCTGCCTTAGCCACCACAAGTAAGCTTCGGGAAAATTCCCGCCCACTCTGGAGATTATGGAAGCTGTTGCTTCCAAACGTTTAGCAGCAAATGAAGTGTAGGCTGCAGAGCCGCCTAAAACAATAAACGGGGCAGTTCGGCTGGGCAATAGAATCGTGTCGATTGATAAGTGACCAATAACCGCTACATCTACGTTTTGAATCACTGCCCAAGCCCCTTCATGACTAATAGGACATCCAAGAGATATAAATAAAGATTAAGAATTAAGATTGAAGCAGCAGTATAGCTTTCGCCAAATCTCCCTGGCACTCCGCAAGGGCTTCTTTTGCTTTCTCTAAACTTTTGCCAGTTTGGTCTGCCACCAGCCTCACATCCTCTTCAGAAAACGCTGGCTGAGCTGCCTTAGCGGTTTGGCGTTGGGATGGGGCTTGCTCTGAAACTTGACCGCCGATAACCTGGTACATTTTTTGCCCTTGAACTTCTAAAATTGCCACTTCGGGTTCATCGATAACTATGTCTTTGCCGCTTGTTTTAATTACTACTTGTTGAACATCGGGTACAGAATCCATGTTCATCCCCATACGTTGCATCAAACGTTTTTGCTCTCGAGGATTCATGCGTTTATGCGTAGACTTCACTTCCACCAAAGTATTCTACAGTAGAACTTCATAAACTTAACTTTTCCAAGGTATCCGTTTTGATTTTGTTTAAACAAATTAATGGAAATTATTCGCAAATCATTTTTTTAATCAGAAATAAACCGAAGCTTGTGCTGCCTCCCGTGCTGAAGCCCTCAGTAAAGAGCTTTGCTTTGTTCTTAGCCGAGACACCGACACCGTCATCCTCATAAATCAGGCGCACTCCGCCAGAGTCTTCTTTCTCACGGTGCACTTTTGTTCTTCTTGGCTTTTAATGGTTGAAGAAGTTTAGCACTTTCGACGCCTTTTTTTCTGAGGGGTAGTAAAAATTCCAGATTGCATCGACGGTTTTTTGGGAGTACCCAGAATTCATGAGTAACCTGATGAACTGAAGCTTTGCTTTGCTCATATGCTGCACCTGTGTATATCTTCAGTGTTGATATATAATAATGGTTATTTTGTTTGGAGACATGTATCCAAAATCGATATATCAACTTTCCGCGCCAATTGTGCTTTGACAAATAAAGGGACAAGCAAGCGGATGAGGGGGATGTGTTCGTTTTGAGAACCTGTTGGCTTTTGGGGTTGTGGATTGGTACGTAATAACTCTTATATATTAATATTTGATACATTATCATGGCGAAAATGATGTTTGAAGCATGGAAAAAAGAAACAGATCCGGAATCAAACAAAACAAAGCCAGATTCAGACACAGAAGAAACCCAAAAACCCGAAGAGCCTCAAACCACTGACCTGTCCAAACAGGTAGATCCATCGCAGATTATTGCAGAACCACTAAACACACCTGACGACTCGGACCTTTTGGCTTCTTTTCAAAAAATGAAAAAAGAAGAGGAAGAGCTGCTGGAACAAAAACAAGACTTAATAACAAAAGCGCAGGGGCTTCAGAGCAAGCTTACCGAGGAAATTGAGAAAAAGAAGACGGCGATTAAAGACTTAAAATCAGAAATCCCGGGTCTTCAAAATAAGTGCAATGAACTCGCACAAGCACTCGGAATCCCGTCTACAAGTAACTGATTGTAGACGGGTTTTTTCAGCTTCAAAATCTCAACTCATCAGATCCAAACGCGTAATTTGAGTGACGGCATGAACAAAGAAAACGAAAACATCCACTTGTTCATAATAGAAGAAGAGTACAAAAGAAACAAAGCAAAACAAAAGGCCAACGATGATCTCTTAAAAAAGCCGGAGCCGCTCGCCTTAACTACACAAAATCATGAAGCCGTTATTCAAGAATTAGAAAAAATGCATCCAAACTACAAAATGATCCAGGAACCCAAGGCGCGTCGAACAGTTAAAAAACGCAAACAAATAGAATCCCCGCAGATTGCAGAATCATCGAACGCACCTGACATTTTGGAACTTTTAGAATCTTTCCAAAAAATGAAAACAGAAGAACAAGAACTACTCGAACAAAAACAAAACCTATTAACAACAATACAAAATCTCAACAACAAACTCATCGAAGAAATTGACAGAAAGAAAACAGCAATCAACAACTTAAAAACAGAAATCCCTGAACTCCAAAACAAATACAAAAAAATCGCAGAAGCACTCGGAATCCCCGTCTAAAATTAGCATGCTGTAAAAAATTTCTTTGAGTATGTCCAAGAATTCAACAGTTAAAAATGGAGCACTGAAACTAATTTCTGCATAGTAGCATTATTGAAAGTGAAGACTTGCTTGTGAGTTTGGATGAAACACTTCATTTATTTGCAACTTAACGGGATTGTAGCAGGCACGATTATTTCAATCGTTTCAGCGTCAGTTTTTTTCGTTTGTCTTTTTCTTTGCTCTTCCAAATCTCGCATTTGGTAATTTAGTAAAGAACACATGATTGTCATTTTGAAGCTTTGTCTTATTAGGGTTTATGAATCATGGATTCACTAAAAAAGGTAAAAAGATTTTTTGGGGTGTCATCTTCACGAGATTGAGGTAATCCCACCTCTACGTTGTTAAAATTAAGTTAGAAAGCCGTTAAGATACGGTAAAGCGTGAATAAACTAAAATTAAACGGGTAGCTTGAAAAACTTAGCTTTCCTTGCAGCCATGCCGCACCTTAACTGCTACGCCTGTTTTAAAAGCGGCCATCTCCACGCTTGAAAGCAAAGCTCGCCCAACCGCTAAAACATTCCCTGCCTCATCCTTGACGATGACTTCATCTTTAGCCCGAACTTCATCGTCGACTTTGACCACGTGAACTGCAAAAACGTCGCCGCCGTCAGCGATGAATTTTGAAACGTCGTTTTGTACTGTGACAAAACATTTGGCAAAAGGTAAATTTTCAGCAATGAACTTGGCTGCTTTAACGCTCAACGATAGCAAGCCGTCGGTAGGGCGCAATGTAGCTAATCTTTCGCCGTCTAAGTTGATGAAGCGTATTCTGCCTGTTCTTGGAGACAGCTGTACTTCGATATTTTCTGGAAAAAGCTTTGTGCCTACGCCTTTTCCGAACTGGTAGTCGGCGATAGTCCTTACTTTGCCAAGTTGGTTCTCCATGTTTTCACCATCGTTTTGCTTTTTGTTTTCGACAAGTATAAACATAACAAGATAATAAAGACAGTGAAAGGTGAAAGTTCACTTTGAGATGTGAAGTCTGCGGACGCAAAATTCATGATGAACCGATAACGGCAGTGATTGAAGGAGCCAAACTAGTCGTGTGCGTTGAATGCTCAAAGCATGGTAAGATAATCCATGAAGAAGAGGTAGCTCTTCCCCAAAAAAACCTCAAAAAGCCGCAGGCTCCTGTTGCAATGGTTCAAAGAAAACCCATTGTTGCTAAGGTGGAAATCACTCAGGAACCTGCCGAAGACTATGCAAACAAGATAAGAGCGGCGCGGGAAAAATTAGCTCTCACCCATGAGGAGCTGGGCAAAAAAATAAACGAGAAAGCCTCAGTTTTAAGGAACCTTGAAGCTGGCAAAATGACGCCGAACAACCAGCTTGCCGCAAAGCTTGAGCACATGTTAAAAATCAAGTTGCTTGTTCCCATATCAGAAGAAAAAGTCACTCAAATCCCTCAGTCCGCCAACCAAGAATTGACGTTGGGAGACCTTATCAAGTTAGACAAGAAAGGCGGGGAGGAAGCCACAGAACGAAAGCCGTCATAGTTCAGCGTAGGCTGAACCGTGAAGAGTCAAGTTTAGATGAACTTAAAAGATTGGCAGAATCAGCCGGATACACTGTTGTAGCCACGTTGGAACAGACCAGGCCGCCTGATGCACGCTATCAGATAGGCGCTGGAAAAGTGGAAGAACTCGCTCAGTTAGTCGATGAAGCTGGCGCTGAAAAAGTAATTTTTGACAACCAACTGAAGACTCGTCAAACGTACAATCTGGCAAAAGCAACGCATGTAGAAGTCATCGACCGATTTCAACTCATCCTTGAAATCTTCACCAGAAGAGCCACAACCACAGAAGCTCAACTTCAGATTCAACTGGCAACCCTGCAAAATGAACTCAAGCACGCCAAGGAAAAAGTAAGATTAGCCAAAGGAAGCGAGCAGCCTGGCTTTATGGGTCTTGGAGCCTACGAAGCAGACGTTTACAGCGACGCCATAAAGCGGCAGGTTCAAACGATCCTAAAAAAGCTTACAAAAATCCGGGAGAAAAGGGTGCTTCATCGGGAGAGGCGCACGGAGCTTGGTTTCTTGACTGTTTCGCTTGCTGGATACACGAAGTCTGGAAAAAGCTCCTTGTTTAATGCTTTAACAGAAGAAACCGCCAGGGTTGACAAGGCATTGTTCACGACTCTTTCGACCACTACGCGGATGATAGAGTTTTCGAACCGCAAGTTTCTTTTAACAGACACCGTTGGCTTCATCGACCGTTTGCCTTTATCGTTGATTGAGGCGTTTCATTCCACTCTGGAAGAAACCATCTTTTCAGACCTAATCATACTGATGTTAGACTTAAGCGAGCCAATAGAAGCAATTGAAAAGAAAAACAACGTTTGCCAAGAAACAATCGACCGCCTTGGAGCATCAGGCATACCAACCATAACCGCTCTAAACAAGATTGACTTAATCAACGAAGCTGAAACAAACCAAAAGCTCGAAGCCCTAAAAGATAAAATTAGGAATCCCATTCTCGTGTCAGCAAAATGCAGAACAAACCTTGATTTACTGAGAGGGGAAATACTGAGAATCCTTGAAAATTACGTTCAAGCCCAATTTTCGGTTCCGTTAACTACCAGGACTATGACGTTTATCTCTTGGGTTCATGAAAAAACAGCGATTCAAAAACAAGATTTCACCAATGATTCAGTTCAAGTGGTCTTTGAAGCTACTCCAGAGTTGACTGAGCAAGTGAGAAGAAAAGTGGAAGAGTTAAATGGCAAATTCACAACCAACCAAAAAATCAAATGACCCCCCCAAGCTTGTGGTTTTAAGGTGGGGACACAGACCACAGCGGGACGTGCGGTTAACTACCCATGTCGCTTTAACCGCAAGGGCACTTTGCGCTTCAGGCTTCATCCTCTCAGACGTAGAAGACAAAAGCATAGAACAAACAATAAGGAAAATAACCGCGCGTTGGGGTGGAACCTTCCAATTTGAAATGGGCACACCATGGAAAAAAGCTGTTCGCGACTGGAAGGCAAACGGCGGCATTGTTGTCCATTTAACTGCTTACGGAGAAAACATCCAAACAAGCGATGTCCTAAACAGAATTAAAAATTTAAACAAGGATGTTTTAGTCCTCGTTGGAAGCCAGAAAGTTCCAGGCGAATTCTACTCAAGCGATGTATCAGATTTTAACGTGTCCATCGGGAATCAGCCTCACTCGGAATGCGCCGCACTCGCCGTTTTTCTGGATCGTTTTTTTGCAGGTGAAGAGTTAGATAGGGATTTTGGCAGAGCGAAAATGAGAATTGTGCCGTCTGCGAGGGGAAAGAAAATAAAAAGCGCCACGGATCCCTAATTTGTTCTTTTTATTTTCGAGTGATATTATGTTTTTAGGCGAATTGAAACTAGCAGCCTATTTTGGCTTGTAGTTCCAATGCACACCGGCTTTAAAAACGCTAACAAACTATCTGATGAATATAGAATTTAAATACCACTTGCTTTAATACGAATCTAAGATGCTTGACTCCCAATGGAACGACGACTATAGTCGGTTCAAAGAAAGATACGAAAAGTATTCTAATTACGTCAGGCGAAGCGATAGAGTGAACGCTACACTCTTTTTGCTATTTCTGGGTTCAATTCTTGCTTTCTTCATTATCATTATGACAATAACCTTACCAGAAAGGGAATTTTTGATTATATTAACTATGTTTTCAATACTTGTAAGCGGTTGTCTGTACCCATTTTTACCTAAATTAATTTTAAAGAAAGCTCACAAATTTGAACTGAGCTCGGATGAGCTTACCAAATATCACGCAATTGCGGTCTATCGCTATATTGATGAGTATTTCAGCGAATCAGCGACTAAAAACGAAGACCTTAGAAAAGATTGCAAAATCCAAGCAATAAACAACGCAAATGAATTGCTTTTATTAATTAAGGAAAATTGGGTAATTGGCGAATTCAAATTAGGTCAAATTATTCTGGGCAAAAGCGTTGAAGAATTTATTGAAAACCTCTCCTATAGACTGATACCCAATATAGAACACAGTAAAACCGATTTAATTCTTAAGAAAACAAACGATATTCTATACCAACTAATCGCCTTTTTATATGTTCCGACCAAAAACAGCTTAGAACATATAAACGGAAACATGTCCGACCAATTAGACCCCGTTACTATGAATGAAGAAAATAAGGCGACGAAGTTTATCAACTTTTTTAGCAGTCATGTGATTCTAACACAAGCTGTATTCATAGCTGTAATTGTAATTGCAATATTGGCAGTTTACTACTCAGGGGTTGCTTTCTTCAAAATGTCCACAGATGCTGCCTATTCTTTGGCAGTGAACTTTGGAGGCATCGTATTCGTAGGATACTTGGGAATAGCGATAATTGTTCTTCAAAGAAGAAATAAATCCCTTGAATAACCAGAAATAAGTATCATGTGCAAGCAAGCTTAGGACTTAATAAACCTAATAATAACGACAACTGCCAATGCTAAAAGCAACAAAATCCCTACTACTGCCATGAACGGATTAATTTGATACAAGGCAGACATCAGGATTATGCCAACTACGATAATAAAAATTGATGCCACTGCTCCGATTAAAGCCTTGATTATTTCGCTCAAATAAATGCTCTCTGCGTCCTATTTATCGTAAATAAAAGATAAGGTTTGTGTTTTTGAAAAAATATTTTCCACAATTTTTCAAGAAGGGGTTTAAATCTGCGGTTTGATTAGCAAGAACCATTTGCAAACAACTCGTTTGAATGATTAATACACCAGAAAAAGACTTCTTAGAAGGTAGAGTTTCAACAACCGTTTTTATAACTGACTACTTTAACCCAACTTGGATAAGCATCCTAAAAAAAGCACTTAAGAATGAAAACCAACTATTACTGATTACTAGTCTAAAGGCGAGTTAGATGGTTGAGACACTTGAGTATGAAGGGATTTGGTGGCTGCCACAAAAGGAAACACAGCAATTCAGGGGCAAATTGACAGTATCTCAAGGTAAAAGCGGCAGACTGACATTGATCACATTTGAATTACATTCTTTAGAATTACCAGAAAATAAGACAGATTTGATAGTCGGTCATTCAACTGATGGCAAGAAGGTCACTCTGTACAAGTGTTACCTAACAAACCACAGCACTAAATTGATAAACAATGGAGCTTCTGTTGAAGAATTTGAATTTATCTCGTTATTTGCTTTTGTTGGAATACATTTCACTTCAGTCGGCGACATAAATTTCAAAAACTTAAGTGTGCGATATACAAACATTGACAACTGGGCAAACATTTCAGGCTTCAGAACGCGCTTACCCAAAAAATTTACACCAAACACAAGCATTGCGATTAGATATCGTTTGCCGAAAAGGGTGAAGTTAACGTCTGTAACAGACTTTGAAATAGTAGTAAGTTTTAGTTATTCAAATTTCAATTTAACACCAACAACTCACGCCGAAATAGCGCAAAAGTCTTGGATTAATTTCCTACCAAAAACATCAAGAAAAATGGAAGAGTATCTGGAAATCATCAGAACGATGCAGAACTTTCTGTCGCTAATTATGACTAAACCAACGTTCCCAATTGAAATTCAAGGACAAAACGAGTCAGAACAAGAGAAATTCGGCGAGAAAATTACTTACCCACCAATTCAAATCTACGTCAATCAGCCATTCATTGATTCTGATTCAACCAACATACAAGATTACAGTATGCTTTTTACACTCAGAGACATAATGAAAAACAAGAGAATAGTCAAGCACTGGTTTGAAAGAGATGAAATTCTAAAACCCACAGCTGATTTATATTTTTCAACGTTATATCAACCAAGAATGTACCTTAACAACGAATTTTTGAATCTTGCACAGGCTTTAGAGACCTATCATAGACGAACAATGAAAAACTTTGAACTCCCAAATAGCAAGCACCAGAGTAGAATTCGGGCAATATTAAGAAAGACACCTGAAAAATATAGAGGATGGCTAGAACGTAAGTTAACTTATAGCAATGAACCATCATTAAGAAAAAGACTCAAAGATATCTGTGATAAGTGCCCAAGCGGTGTTTTGAGTAAAACAGGAAACGTCGACGCTTTCATAGATTTAACGGTTAATACGAGAAACTACTGGACACACTTTGATGAAAGAATAAAAGCAAAAGCTGCAACCGATGTTAGGCTTGTTTATCTTGTTTCCAATCTTAGGTTACTGTTGATTACCTGTTTCTTAAAAGAAATGGGCGTAACTAACGATGAAATTGATATGATAATTGCCAAACCCTTCGTTTCTTTGGATTAGCGCGCTGAATAAACAGTTTAAAGAAAAGAGCGATGAAAAACAAAAACATGCGTTCGGAGCGTGAATCTCAGATGGTTTGTGGTTTGATTAAATATTTAAGCAAAGCTAACCAATAACAGACTGAGAAAAATGAGAACGGTTGAAATAGACTCTTTGCCATTCAGTTTAGACCTTTTGATGAATGAATACACCAAACTTTCGTTAAAGAAAAAATGGGGTTCAATTAAAACTCTAACTCTCTATTCTGAATCGCCTTTTGACCTTTTGGCTAAAACTCTCAATAGCTCAGAAATGGAGGTACAATACAATAAAATCTTTGATGCTGAGGGCACTATTTTGTTTTCATGCTCAGCCCTAAGGGAAACGATAAAGAATGGCGTTGAATCGCACATAACGGGTAATTTTTACGCTTTGCAAAAAATGCCCTTTTTGTACCTCATTACGGGCGAAAGAAACCCGTTCTTGCCTAAAGTTCTAGCATATATTGCGAAAAACCTGTATCCAACTGCTATACGAACGTTTGTAACTTCCGACGACCTACTCCAACTCCTAACCGATTTTTCCGAAACTAAACAAATTGAGTTACGTTACACTGAGTTTGTTTACAAGAACATGTTTGAAAAAGCGTTCACCGATAGACGAAATGAAAAAAGAGAGGACAGAGGACAATATGAACGGTTTTCGACCGCCTTTAGGAAAGCGAGAGAGCAAGGCGCCAGAGTTGACCGCATTAAAGTTTTCGGAAAAGATGTCTCGTTTAGCATTTCAAGAAGCGGAGTGCTCAAAATCTTCTTAGGCAATTTCACGGATTATTACCAGTTTTTTATTTCAAGGATGGGAAATATAGCCATTGAAAGATGGAAAATCTTTGAAAAAAGAGCAAGAGCAGAATCGCCAAACAAACAAGTGCGCCCCGTCTTAGTAAATTTTGACTCCAATGTCTTTGAAAACGTTGCTGAAAGAAAACTCTTAATTCGTATCTTGGCGGACTATAAGAACTGCGAATACTCAGTTATTCATGGCGGTAACCCGCATGTTTACGTTGCTATACTTGACAAAATTGATAATTCGTCTTTCACAGTAAGAACGTATGAAAACAATTCGTTAATTCTTATACCCCAAATTAGAACGACCAAATCGTCGCTTGTCCGCTTTTCAAAGTTTTTGCTAGATAAGTTTCAAGAAGGTATTCCTGCCGAATTCCAGCTTTGAGGTATATGACTTTGAGCGACGATAAAGTGGCAGCGTTTGAAGCTCAACAGAGACAGAAAAAGATTGAAAAGTTATGCGACGAGCGCATGGTTGAATATGATAGGTATTACCAAACGGTCTTGCTGACTTTAGGATTCAAGAAATACTTAGAAGCTCACGCGAGAGATTGCAGATTTGTATCTGCCGAGCCGTGTTTCACTAATGTGGACGGCGCAGAAATCAGACCCGACATGGTTTTACAACACAATGGCAAACAAGGCATTTTATGTGAAATCAAAACTTCTCTACCGCTAAAAGACGAACACTTGCTGGGCACTCTTAAACAATTAGAAAGGTATTCTAAAGAGGTAATTGGCTGGGAGACGATAGACCGAAAGGTTGACCATCAAGACGTTATGTTGTTTTGCCACGCCTTTGATTACGACCGTGTTCTGGAAAAAATGAACCAATGGATTGCAGACGGGGCGTTGAAAGTCTCAGAGATAAGTCTTTGCGAGTGGGTAATGGCTCAAAACCCAAAAACTCGCAAAGAAGAATTATTGATTAGATTGAGAGATGGAAGAACAAGCTGTGACGAGCTAAATATGCTCTTAAAGAAAAACATAAACGTAGATGTTCAGCAGCTTGTTGTAGAGTATGAAGAGTGCAAGTTTACAAGAAAGGAACCGCCCATTGAATATACAATGAATCAATTATGGTTACACGTATTTTCTGAGATAAGCAAAAACTCCGCTGACTTTGAAGTATCAACCGAAAAGCTGCTTGAAATCGTGTATGAATATTACATAACTTGGTCAAATGTCAAAGGCGAATATTCACAAGTTAGAGAGAAATGGATTAAGAAAGCATTGCAAGGCTTTTGCGAAATTGGATTGGCGGAAGAGGTCCCAGATAAGCCAAGCATTTACAAAATCCTTATGTCAAAGAAAATTGAAAAAGACTTTCAGGAATACATAACCGAGAAATTGTGTGAAAAATCAATTGACAGTAAAATAGCTCAGAAACCTGTTTTGGAAATAAACAAAGATGTTACACCTTCGCTATCCGATTTCATTTGACTTTTCAGGAATTTTTAGAATGGGTTATCGATTAAAAGCGCTTGTCCTATCTGCAATGTTGAAGGGTTCTTGGAAAAGCGCGGTTCAAACGCTCGGATAAAACATTATTTGGGGTTTGAGAATGGGAAGCGAAAATATGTGTACCACTCATTGGAATCAATTCTTGGAATCAGTTTGGGAATCAGCCACTAAGAAAAAATCTAAAGAGTAAAGCCATTTTGAACCCCGTTTGGAGCGCGGAGCGCGAAACCGTGGCAGGCGGGGAGAGATTTGAACTCTCGACCCCAAACTTTGGAGGCTGGTGCTCTTTGCTCGCCCATTTTTCCGTGCAAAGCCTTTGTAAGTTTGTCTGGTGCTATGGCAGCCCAAAGCTCTCGGACTCAGCGCACCGTTTTGAAGGCGCCGCCGCGCCCAAAGAAAAAGTCGCATCCCACAACAAGATTCAAATCCCAAACCAAAAAAGCAACCCAAAGCAAGCCCTTCCAAAAACCGCTGACCAACAGACCTACCCTACTATTTGTTGCAAAAAACAACCACAAAAAGCACGTGGCGTAAGCGAAAAAGCCTCCCCTCCCTACTATTTACAACCAACTCCGCTAAGTAAAAAGCAAAGCAAAAAGCAACCAGAAAAAGCCCCATCTGAAATTCGCAACTTTCCACCACGCAAAAATCGCAACTTAAAAATATCTGGAAAAAAACAAACCCAAAAACAGCCAAAGCCAAACAAAACCGAGACTTTACGGGGGATTTTTCTTAGAAAAGTAAGAAGAGTTTTATTTCAGCATGTAGCAATATTAGGGTATTAAAGGAACATTAAACCATGTTATCGACTATTGATGATGCAACCTTAATCAAAGTAGCCATGGCTTTAGGCGACGAAGAAGCCGTCAGACTAATCGAATTCCTAAAAGGCCTAGAAGAAATAACGGACGACGAAATAGCCAACAAAACAGGCATCCGCCTAAACTCAGTCCGCAAAATCCTCTACAAACTCTACGATCACTCACTCGTAAGCCTCAGAAGAACACGGGACCCAAAAACAGGCTGGTTCATCTTCCACTGGAAACTTCAACCAGACCAGCTAGAAGGATTCATTCTAAGCCAAAAACGCCGAGTTCTTGAAAAATTAAACGTCAGGCTGGAATATGAGAAGAACCATGACTTCTACTACTGCGGCAGCCAAGAATGCAAACGAGTGCCTTTCGAAGAGGCTGTTGAACTGGTTTTCCACTGTTCCACCTGCAGCAAACCACTGGTGCATTTTGCAAACGGAAAAATGATAAGTAAATTATCCGAGAAAGTTGATTTGTTAAGGAAGGAACTCGGTGAGTAAAGGGCTTCCTTCAAGGGAGCAAGCAATCGAGCTTCTACACAAGTACAATTGCCCACCTAAAGTCATCAATCACTGCGAAGCCGTCGCAAAACTCGCCTTAGAAATCGCAGGCAAACTTGAAAAAAAAGGCATAAAAGTCGACTTAAAACTCGTAGAAGCCAGCGCTCTCTTACACGACATTGGCCGCTCAAAAAGCCACGCCGTTGACCATGGCGTTGTCGGTGCCAGGATAGCTGAATCAGAGGGTCTGCCAGAAGCGGTGGTTAGGATAATTAGGAAGCATGTGGGCGGCGGAATCACGGCTCAAGAAGCTGAGAGGTTTGGTTGGCCAAAAGATGTTTATGAACCAGTCACTTTGGAGGAGAAAATTGTTTCCTACGCCGACAAGCTAATCGACAACTCACGAAGAGTCCCGATTGACTTGGAGATTGAGCGGCTTCAAGTCGAGCATAAGGATGCTGCAGAAAGAGTTAGAAAGCTCCATGAAGAAATGACTCGTTTACTTGGCGATTAAAAATGGCAACCTTAACACTGCTCGTTAAAGCTTCCAACGCTGGACAACTAAAAAAGATAGATGACCTGTTGAAATCTGAGTTTGAAAACTTGGATTTAGACGTAAAAGTTTATGGCAACTCCGTTAACAGGTGGATTCAAGTTTCCCTTTCAGGAGAAGACGAAGCCATAGCCACAAGCTACATCAACAAGAACATAGGCACCTGCCCCATCAACATAAAAAACATAGACAAATTTTCGGTCTTAAAAGGATACATCTCCAAAGTTGACCCTGACAAACAAGAATTAAAGGTGGATGTAGGCATTTTTGAGCCAAAAATGATCCAAGCAACCGTTCCTTTAGCTTATTTGCAAGCCCAACTTGCAGATGGCAGAAAAGTTGATTTAAAGAAAATCTCAGAAGCCTACGGTTTCCACGTGAATTTGCCGTTAAGCATCAAAGCAACCTGCTTAAACGGTGAGGAAGACAAGCCGTTGCAAGCGGAATTATCGACGATTCAAATCGAAAAAATCCGTTTATGGCAGCAGTCTCTTCTGGACAGACTAATTGTTTTAGGTTCATCTACCGGCGAGATTGAGAAGGTGCTTGAACGGACCAGGCTAAACAGAGATGTCATCGGCACGGAGACGTTAGGATTATTTGAGCACGCTTTAACCTGCAAACTTGGAACTGACGCAGCTGGTTTAATTCCGAAAATCGGCAGGTACATGAAAAATTCAACGTTAATTATTTTTAGTCCCAAGAAAGTGAGGGAACTTATCGGTGAATCGGCATTAAACTTATAAATAGTTTACATATTAACTTAACAATCTGTTATCCGAATAAGGATAATACGGGAAGAGGGGGAGAAGTTCACATGAGTCAAGGCGACGATAGAGAGAGAAAAAAATACAGGATTGATATAGGGGCTTATGGCAGCATAGGAATTGAAGCGCCCACCAAAGAAGAGTGTTTGGAACTGTTCAAGGAAGTCACTAGAACCAGACGTGACTCAAAGATAGACGAAGCAATAAGATAACCTAAGCACTAAATCAATCAATCCTACCTTTCTTTATTATTTGCCAATACCAAAGGCAAAATTATAACTTCCATACGTACAATTTTAAAGCACATCATGCTCTTCTTTACAATGCCGCTTGTCCAAAGGACACTTAAACTTGTTATCTTTAGTCTTTCAGGCTCTCAGGCTTTTGAATTTTTTTCAATGCGGCTTCAAGCTGGTTAAAACCTTTCAAAATTACGTCGGAATACGCTACAATCCAGGGGCTCAAACACTCCATTTCCGACACCACTATGATTTTCTTGCCTTTATTTTTGGCGTAAAACAGCTCCATGCATGCTCCTGCCGAGAGTTTGGGCAAATAAACAACCATGATGTCGCATCTGTCAGCGTCATCTAAATCTCGCTGAATAAAATCAAACGTGGGAACTTTATCCCACCAGCACCTTTCGTCTCCTTTGTAGAGGATTTTTTCTCGAAGCCAAGGATTAATGACGTCGAATCCCGTTCTGACAAGAATATCCGTAATTTTTTCCCGATACTCTTGGTTGTTTTCCATGCCTAGAATAGGACCAGATATGAACACTTTCTTTTTCATGCCTGCCAAACCAACTATAGCAATTCAGTCCATCGTAATTATATTTTGCGTGCGCCACGTTCAAAGCTAAATACCCACAAAAGTTAAGCCTGAATACAGCATCTCGAATCATAGTTTGTAGCTATCTTTTTGAAATAAAAACTCCAAGAGCTGTCAGGATAAGACCTAAAAAAATGAATCCAACTGAGGCATAGACTTTTTGGATTTGAATTGGCGTGGTGCCTGGATGGAGAGATGGATTAAAAACCGCAAAGATCAGAAACAGAATAAAACCTATTATGGCTAAAATCACTCCTATAGATGTCACCAGCATTCCAATATCTGGGTTATCTGAATCAACCATTTTTGCCACCAAGAACTCTATTATGTGTTGTGTGTAAGTTATATTTTATACGTTATTTTTGGTGTACGCGGCTGAGACAGTAACAGAGACGGTACAGTAACTGACTGGTTACCCGCGGGCGCAGGGGATGCGGTGTGTATGCATGCAGGCGGGTGAAAGAGAAAAAAAATAAAAATTTAACTCCAAACCCAAAACCATTATTAATTTATGTTCGCAATGACTCAAAAGATGCGTTGAGAAGAGTTAAAAAATGACTAAAAAAACGGCTCAAAAGAAACCTGTCAGCGAAAAAGTGCTGACCCTTCTTGGAATCATGGGTATCGCAGGGCTGATCCTTCTTGCTTTCGGGGTGTACTCGATATTTGAGATATCCAAACTTTTAGGCCTAACCTTAGTGGTTCTGGGCGTCTTAGTATACATTATATTTCTAATCATAGAAAGAAAGCTAAAACTTCCCTCAGGTTCAGCTTAATGACAATAGCGCTTCTACGGGCTCTTGGCACAAATGAAGCTGCAGACATTTTGCCATCTACTCGCCTCCTAAACAAGATAATAGAATTGACTCTAAAGGCATGAACAGACGGGTACCCGTTAAAGTTAACAAAGAAAACAAAATTGTTTGTTTTGACTTAATCCTGAGAAACGCTAGCTGGAAAAATTCCCGTAGATGCTTGATTAATAACTGTCAAAGGAGAGAACAGATTGTTTTTTCTTTGTTTGGCATCCGAAAGTCACGAAATAGATAAAAGAAAAAAGGCGAATATTGTGGAAAGTGAATTTAGCTGCTTTTTTGCAGTTTCCAGTTTATTATGGGTCTTAGCTTTTGCTTTCTTGCTTTTTCTCAATACAAATACAACTGCAACGATTGCCACAATGGCTAAGGCAACTGCTATTCCATAGATTGCTGGTGATATTGCAAACGTTGCCGAGATGGTGTATGCGGCCTGGACGTTGCTGAAGGTGTAGGAGCTGACAGCGCCAACTGAACTTCCATTCACCCTAACATCAGCTATGCAATAACCAGTATTTGCCGTTATATTGAAAGTTTGATTGCCGCCATAGTCAACGCTAATAGATTCACTTGGGCTGATAGAACCATCCGCTCCAGCAGAAGCAGTAATATTGAACGTGTCAACCGCGAAGCTCGCAGTGATCGTATGAGTTGCCTGAACATTGGTGAAGTTAACCGTTTGACCCGAAGATGAAGTAACCGCCACTGAAGAACCGTCAACAGTTATGCTCGTAATGTGGTGGCCAATGTTTGGCGTAATGCTGAAGCTCGAAGTAGCGCCATAGTTAACGGTGCTCGTGCTAGGAGTAATAACCCCATTAGCAGTCTGAGTAACAGTAATCGCGTACGTGTCAATCGCGAAAGTCGCGGTCAACGAGCTGTCAGCTGAGACCACGCTAAGCTGGTAAGTCTGACCCGAAGGCGAAGTAACAGTCACCGACTCGCCATTAGCAGTTATACTTGCAATGTGGTAACCAGCATTCGGAGTAATAGTGAAAGTTTGACTGCCGCCATAATTGACAGAAACACTTCCAGTCGGATTGATAAAGCCGTTAGTGCCAGCAGAAGAAGTAACAGTGAACGTTTCAATCGCACTTGTCACTGAAATTGTATGGTTTGCTTGGACATTGTTGAAAGTGTAGCTGCCTGTTATTGGAACAGAAGAGCCGTCCACAAGAACACTATTTATAGTGTAGCCATTTTTTGCTGAATACGTGAAAGTCTGCGAAAGGTTTGCGTTTACCATTACATTGCCTGAAGGGCTGATAATTGAATTAGAATCAGCAGAAGAAGTTATGTAATATGAAAGAGGCGCTATCTGCATCTGAGTGTACATGTACTGCCTGTTTGACGGCAGATTAGATACGAAAGTAATATTCAATATAGTGTTCCAATCAGGCGAGAATTGCACAGTGTAAATTCCAGGCGTAGTGAAAGTGCCAGTTACTGTCTGATTGAATTGAAAGCTCAAAGTTCCTGCTGCAGCTAAAGATACTGTAACGACATTAGCAGTTAGGTTTATGTTGAACAGGTCAGGATCAAGTATGTTGTAAATGTACTCGTATGAATTTTCCTCTAGAGGAACAGCCAGAACAGCGGTTTGAGGAACAATTCCAAGCAGGAAGAGCAAATCGGCTCCTGTAGCTGTAGCGTCGTAGCTTGGTCCAGGGCTATCTGAGTGTTCTAAGAACTGTGGAAAGTTAGAACCACACAAAGGGCTTTGTAAGAGTTGAAGCCATGCAGGCGTTGGCGTTGCACCTGTGCCTGTCAACATTTGCTGCGCATCAGATTGGTATGTGCTTGGTAAAACTCCATAACTGCCTAAAATTGCTGCCCACGCCATAACTGTATTTTCCAGTCTTAATTCTGGATTAGTTGAAGCATGTTGAATAATGCCATTCTTCCATTGTGGACTACTAAACTGTTCAGCCAAAAATCTATTTTCAATATCATTTAATGTATTGTTAATGTCTGGAAGAGTTGGGTCTTCACGTTGTAGAAGTAATGCTATTTGCAAGAAACCTCCGGCTTCACATTCTAATACACCAGGCTCTTGTAAAGCATAACTGTACATGCCATTACCGTTATAATTCCACAGGTTGTTATTTGTCCATAACCACGTAACTACTGCATCATTTAACGCTGAGGTTATACCTAAATTATAAAAGTCTAAGAATACATCAATGGTTTCTGCGCATTCATCATAATACCTTGGTCCGTAAGATATCATTTCTGGATGCCCATTTGAGTCTACCCAAAGAACTGCGGGGTAAGTAGCTGAAGCTACTGACGTTTCGAAGCTGTTGTATGCTTCTGTTAAATTCCACTTAGATAGTTCATAGTTATATTGAATAGCGTAACCATAAGCCAGTATCAAATATCTGTCGTAGACTAGGAACGCTGCTGGTGAACTACTTAGACTATCTGCGCCCGTATCTGGTAAACCGTTACTCATTATCACTTGGCTGTTTAAAGCCCATTTTATTGTTGTTTCGTTAGTGTAGCCAAGTTTTGCTAAGATAGGTGTCCAGTATAAAACCGTTGTTGCTTGTTGTATTCCATTTTCTCCAGTTCCAGCGAAAGGCTCTGTCGGCAAAGCATTGTAAGCATTTATTAATTGTTGCAAAGTTGTTTCTCCCACAATCATGCCTTGATAAATAGCATAGATGTTGCTGGTGTAATTGACTGCGTTAACGATTGTTTCCAGATTCCCTATCAGCGAAGAATTATCTCCAGTGGCATGGACTTCAGGAATAGAAATTAAAGGAATCTTAAACAGCCCAGCAACCATTGAGAAACAAAGCAAAACAAGAAGGAAAAGAGTGGCGAATTTTTTTCCTTTAATCTTCTTCATTTTTTTACCTCAATGGTGCAGTCAATAGCCTGCCAAGAGAGAGCGTTCCCTTCCTGTTCTCATCTGTAAGATGATAGGCTACATAAAGCATTATTATATATTTTTGATGCACTGTTGAGTATTTGAGTCGGCGTTTAGAACTGCATTTTCAATCAGGAACCAGTTCCTAAGGCAGGCAAAACCGTTCATTTGGCAAAATTGGGAGAAGAAAACCAAGTGTGAAGTGTTACCATTCAGCCCGTTTGCTGACTAATTCCTTTTTCGTTGTTTTCCTCAATTTCACGATAAATGTTTTTGTTAGACTCGGAAATCACAGCTGTGACCATTTCAAAAAAAGAGAGTTTCACCACGCCATCATTTTTGCATACCAAAAAGTAATATTCGAAGTCTTTTGTTCTCTCGTCAATTGTACCTACACAGTTACATCGAGGACATATTGCATATTTCCGATGGCTCGTTTTTTCAGTCAAGCGCAACGCTTCCAAATAAGTTCCGTTGTTTTGAATATTTCTGTTTTATGAATCGATGATATACAAAACAACAGTTCATGCAAATAGTTTTCACACAATCTGTCCAGGGGACAAGTCTAATGTGGGTTGAGCCGAACTTGAACCCAGATGAGTTCAAGCCGCTAGATTATCGGGTATATTTCTTTCGCTATGTATTCGGTGTATTTGTTTTTGTCTGTGGTGTTGAATATGGTGACTGATGCTTCTCGGGTGATGCCGACTACATACCCTGTTTCTTTGGATCTGGCAACGATGTACCAGAGGTTGCCGTGTTTTGAGTAGTCGTCGAAGAGCTGGGTGTTTGAAAGGTCGGGTCCGTACAGCGACAGTTTATCCACGTTGGGTATGTCTACATCATCGAAGAAGGTTATCTTTGTGTCTTCGGGATTCTTAAGGTGGAACTCTTTTAGGGTTTCAGGCTTGATGCGGGCTTCGACTATGATGCCGACTTTTTCAAAGAGGGCTTCGCTGAGTTTGTTGGCTACGAAGTTGGCGACTCGTTTCTTCTCCACCACTGTTAGAAATGTGGTGTCTTGAATTTTGGAGAAGCTGAACATAGCTTCGACAGTTCGGGGCAAGGGTGCGCTTGTGCCGCGGTGAAAAACATGCGTCACGTAGTCGTTAGAGTAGACGCCGCTGAGCATGTTTGCTTTCTGCTGGAGATCCACCACTTCATTGATGAGCGTAAAATTATAGTCGCCTTCCTCATATGGCGTTTCAACGTGGTAACCGTTAAGTTTTGAGGCAATATCAGCTATTAACATGGGTTGAGAGAGCCTAAAAATTTTTCCAGCAACAACCATAACCGTTTCACCCGGGACTATAATGGTAACTGCGGACGCTTAAATATTGTTTCGGCTTGAGCCTATTTAAAGTGGACGGAGCCGAACTTGAACTCAAAAACGGGTACAAGCCGCAATTCATCTGACGTTTCACAATGCATCTTCAAAACCATCATGTTGGTTATGGACTTATAGTTTTTTCGTTTTCCTGGAAGCCAATAAAACCGCGATTGCAGCCATTAATACAATAATCACTCCGTACGGAATCCATTGTACAAATTGGTTTCCATTTACCACGATCGAATCCGCAGCGTTTATCCCCATTGTCACTTCATTAGTGCCGGTTTGATAGCTGAAAGATACCAACCAAGCATTCCCCAAGAACTCCGTATTGTATGATATTGGGTTTCCGTTCAGGAACACGGTGAGGCCAGAGATATCGCTGATTAATGATGTTGGAATATATACATCACAATATCCCGTTGTGCCTTCTGGTCCACTGGCTGTGAAATCCAATTCTCCGCTTGTAGAGTTGAAGGCAAGCGCGGATATAGTCGAGTTTGATGTCACCGAAAGAACGCTTTGCTCTCCAAAAGGCAAAACTGCAAAATTAATCACCGTGCTAGTCTCAGTGTAATTGGCGTTTCCTGTCCATTCAGCCATCAAGAGGTAATTTCCCGTAACAGAGGGCAACCAAACTGCCAAGAAATTTCCGTTATTGTCCGTGCTCACACTGGTAAGTTCGTTCCAAGTTTTTCCCTCGTCGACGCTGTAGGAAAGCAAGATTGGTAAACCTTGCAAGCCTGTTTCATCATATGTTAAATTGCCGGCAATTTCCACCCTGAAGTTTGAGGATGTTGTGGCGCTTTGGCATGAAACAGTGAGAGTTGGTGTTGGCAGATTCGGAGTGGGATTTGGACTTGGAGTAGAATTTTGACCGGATTGACTTGAAACGGCGGTGATAGTGTACGCAGCCTGCCCGTTAACAGTCTGCACATCTACGATTAGTGGATCCCCTGGGTTAATGTTACAAGGTCCTTGACCGTTGACATTTAGTTCTGTTCCGAAGCCGCCTAAAACTATTTCATTATCTGACCAACTTGTCAGGTAAATGCCAATCATGTCTTTGGGCACCCATTGTGAATCTTGACAGCCTGCTTCCCAACTGTCCAAGCCTTCTTCATCGTATATTCTTATAACAGGAGTAGTGCCGCCTACAATAGTGTCCACGGATCCATCAGTTAGATTCGTGAGTTGGGGCTGAGTGTTTCCGAAGCCGCTGCCTTTGATGGTTATGGTCTGCAATTGAGTTGCTGAAATCGGACTTACCGATGAGATGATGGGTGGTGCTCCTTTGGAGCCAGAAGTAGGATTTTGATTCGATTGATTTGAGATGACGGTAGTAGTGTACGCTGCTTGTCCATTGACAGTCAGCACCGCTATTAATAGTGGGTCTCCTGGCAAAATGTTCCATTGGCCTTGGCCGTTTGTGTTAAGTGCGGTTCCGAAGCCACCTAAGACTATTTCAGTATCTGACCAACTCACTAATATGACGCCAATCGAATCCGCACCCGAATTCGAAGAATCTTGGACGCCTGCTTCCCAACTGTCTAAACCACCTTCATCATATATTCTTATTACAGGAGTGGTGCCTCCGCCGACCGCATCAACTGACCCATCTCCTAGATTCGTGAGTTGGGGCTGAGTGTTTCCGAAGCCGCTGCCCTTGATGGTTATGGTCTGCGATAGCGTCGCGGAGATCGGACTTACCGAAGAAATGGCGGGGCTTTGCACGGCGTTGGCTAAACCCGTTTTCGGGAAAACTATGAGCATCGAAAAAACTAGAATAGTAATAATAAATCCCGCTGCGAAAGCTCTTTTCATATATCAGGTCTCCACGCATTCATGGGTGTCCTTTCCGATAAAACGGTTCTTGTAAAGGTTTATTGACATAAAAAAAATGTACCCACAAGATTGATCTACATTTATTGATTAACGCGTTTTGTGTTTTGCCCCTCTGTTTAGGTAAAGTGCTACTAACGCGTTTAGAAGCATTGCAATCATGCATAGCATGAAGAGCAATTCACCCAAGAAACCATTCAACGATATTCCTATAACTCTGGTGCCGCAGCAAATTGAGGCTCACACCGTCCAAGGATGAGTCTAAGATGGGCCGAGCCGGACTTGAACCGGCGACCTTTGGCTCGTAAAGCCAACGTCCTAACCAAGCTAGACGACCGGCCCGCACATTTTGGTTATCTGAAGCTTGATTTAAGCTGTTTGGATTAAGGAATTGCATTTGGTTGATATTAGAATTTTGTTTCTTCCTTGCTCTGGCTAGGGTTTATTTATATATTAAACCAGCCTAATTTTTTGTAGGTGAATAATCTTGGTTTCCCAAAAGCTTTTAGAATTTTTAAACAAGGGAATAGCCCGTGAACTTCAAGTCAGCATACAATACATGTGGCAGCACGTCCAAGTTACAGGCATGGATGGCGCCGTCGTGGAAGACGTTTTCCGCAAAACAGCCATCATGGAAATGAAACATGCCGAACGCCTCGCAGAACGCCTAGACTACCTAGACGGTGTACCCACAACTAAGCCTGACCCGATTTTCGTCGGAGGCAGCCTCATCGAAATGCTTACACAGGACGAGCGGGATGAAGAAGAATCCATCAACCTCTACAAGGAGGCAATTCAGGTTGCGGCGGAAGACGGCGACTACACTACAAGGCGAATGCTGGAGGAAATTCTCGCTGAAGAAGAAAACCACATCAACACTTTCGGCAAACTCCTCGTCGGCATGACTGAACCATTCACCCAGCCAGAAACATCACAAATAGAATAAAAAACAAAAAGAAAACAAAGAAAAAGGCTGCTGCTTAACGCAGTTTCATGAGAACCATTTCTGCTGCTAAAACCATTGGTTCCCAAGTTTCGTTGAGCGGTGGCGCGTAAGCGGTGTCTGCTTTGGCTAGTTCGCGTACTGTCATCTGCTTTTGGATGGCGAAGCTGAGGCAGTTTATGCGTTGGGTAACTTCTTCTCCGCCTACTACTTGACCACCCACGATGCGTTGAGATTCTTTCTCGACGACGAGTTTGATTTTGATGGGTTTAGCGCCGGGGAAATAATCTGCTTTGGTCTTGCTGGTTATGGCTCCAGTTACTACTTCTATGCGGTTTCGTGCAGCGGCTGCTTCAGTTAATCCTGTGTTGCCTGCTTCAATCTCGAACAACCGCGTTACAGCCGAAGCCAAAACGCCAGTGAACTGAGAGTAATCGCCTCCAGCGTTTGTTCCAGCAACTTTGCCTTGGCGAACGGCGATGGTGCCCAATTGCGCACACATGGGTCGGTGGGTGACGATGTTTGGTGCTTCGGCGCAATCGCCGACGGCGTAGACGTCTCTTACATCGGTTTCCATGCGTGAATTCGTTTTTATAGCGCGTGTCTCACCTAAAGGAATTCCTGCGTCAGCTGCGAGTTTAGTGTTGGCTCGTACGCCAAAAGCGCTGATGAAGATGTCTGCTTCGATTTTTTCTCCGCCAGCCATGACCGCGGTGACTTTGTCTTCTCCGAGGAATTCTTCGACGCCTTTGCTGATTAGTATGCGCATGCCCTTCTCCTCCAGATGATCCTGAACCAGCTTTGCCATGTCCGCGTCAAGCAGCTGAGGCAGAATCTGCGGCAGCATCTCTACAACGGTAACTTTCAAGCCTTTCTCCATCAAGCCGACGCCCACTTCCAAACCGATCAAGCCTGCACCCATAATAACGGCTGATTTAGCGCCTGCTTTAACTGCCGCATCAATCTTCTCGCCGTCTTCTATACCGCGGAGGCTTAGGATTCCAGGTTTTTCTCTGCCTTTAATCGGCGGCATAAACGAGTCGGCGCCAGTGGCAATTACCAAGCTATCGTATGGCAGCACTTCGGTGGTTCCTGCCTTGTCGACCACGGTGACGGTTTTGTCTTTAGTGTTAATCGCAGTGGCTTTTGTTTCGTTACGCAAATTCAACTTTAACATTTGAAAATATGCTGGTGGGTAAACAATTAAATCGTAAAAACTTTGAATTTGCCCGCCGATAACAAAGGGTAACCCGCAACGTGAGTAACCCGCGTTTTTCTCCTGAGTGATCAACGTGATTTCGGCTGTTCGGTCTTTTTTGCGTGCAGCAGAGGCTGCTTCAACGCCTGCCGCGTTGGCTCCAATGACAATGATGCGCCTAGCCATTCAACTCTGCCTTCTAGCTATTTGGATTGGGCTTGAGCATTATGCCATTCAACTGCTTTGTTGAAGTCCATGAGGTTAGCAAGCTCAGCTTCTAAGTTTGAGGCTTTAACAATGATTAACCAGCCTTTCACGTATGGGTCTTCGTTTAATGTTTCAGGTTTCGATTGGACTTCATCGTTGACTTCCTCGATTGTTCCGCTTATGGCTGCAACCAAGTCTGATACCGCCTTAACAGACTCCAATGTTCCATAGGGTTCACCTTGCTTCACTTCTGTTCCGACGCTGGGCAATTCGGCATAAACGATTTCTCTCAGCGACTTCTGCGCGTAGTCAGTGATGCCCATCCGAACTTTTTCTCCTTCAATTTTTATCCATTCAAAATCTTTAGAATAATAGAGACCTTCAGGCACTTCATATGCTCCAACTTTTACCATGCACTTTAACCTTCTTAAATTTCAATAAGTAAGCAGTCTAGCTTCAACCTTAAAAGGTTTCACAAAAAGGAGGATGTTGGTTTTTTTTGGCTGATGTTTGCTTTGCTTTTTACTTAGCGGAGTTGGTTGTAAATAGTAGGGAGGGGAGGCTTTTTCGCTTACGCCACGTGCTTTTTGTGGTTGTTTTTTGCAACAAATAGTAGGGTAGGTCTGTTGGTCAGCAGTTTTTGGAAGGGCTTGCTTTGGGTTGCTTTTTTGATTTAGGGGTTGAATCCTGTTGTGGGCTTCGAGTTTGGTTTAGGCAGCTGCGGTTTTCCAAAGAAATGGCTTAGCGTTCGCGTTTGCCCGCTATCCAATCTTCCGTCCATTGCCTAGCCTGCGAGTCAGGCACCTGAACCGGCGGATGCTTAAACGCATAAGACGGCATGCTGATGAGGGTTCCTGCGGTTTTGCGGTCAAGGGCGATTTTTGCGGCGCGTATGAGGTCGATGACTACGCCTGCACTGTTCGGAGAGTCTTCTACTTCGAGTTTTGCACTGATGTTTATTGGGCGGTCGCCGAACGCGCGGGTTTTGATTGACAGATAGCATATTTTCTTGTTCTTGAGGAACGGTACATAGTCTGATGGCCCGATTCTTGTTGGCAAATTGTAGGGCACCAGGCTGGTGACGGCTTCGGTTTTGCTGATGCGTTTGCTGGTGAGGCGGTTTTCGACGGTCATGTTTTGGAAGTCTGTGTCGCCGCCAAGGTTCAACTGATATGTTTCATCTACAATGGCGCCACGGTCAAGGCAAAGCCTAACAAGGGTACGGTGAAGAATAGTGGCGCCCACCTGACTTTTGATGTCGTCACCCAACACGGGCAACCCAGCAGTCTCAAACTTCTTAGGCCACTCGCCCGATTTGTCTGAGCCGATGAATTCAGGCATACAATTAACAAAGGCGCATCCCACGTCGATGGCGCACTGCGCATAAAACCGCACAGCATCGTGGCTGCCGACGGGCAGATAGTTGACGAGGACCTGGGTTTTGGCGTCTTTGAGGGTTTTGATGATGCTTTCTTTGGTGGTTTTGGAGTCGTCGTATACGTTGAAGGTTTCGCGCATATGGGGCGCAGCGCCGTCAAGGATGATGCCGGGGGAAACTTTGACGCCTAGGTTTGGGACGTCGCTGAATTTTTCGCAGCAGTTTGGTTTGACCCAGATGGCTTCGGAGAGGTCTTTGCCGATCTTATCCTTGTTAACTTCAAAGGCAGCGACAAAGTGTATATCCCTGATGTGGTAACCGCCATAGTTTACGTGCATTAACCCAGGTACAGTGGTGTCTTCTTTAGCGTCTTTATAGTATTGAGTTCCCTGAATCAGGGCTGATGCGCTGTTGCCAACGCCTACAAGTGCTACACGAATTTCAGGCATGAAACGATAACCATCCAAGATTATATTATTAGAGAAGGCTTAATGTTCGCCTACGCTATAACTTTTTCTAGAGGTTGATACTGTTAAATTATTTAACCAAATCTTGAACTTTAGCCAATTAAAGGTGACTCGGTTTAATTTGCGATAAATAGAGAAGTTTGCTTTTCGTTTAAAATGAAAACTTAATATTACTGGCTTGATCAAGAGTAACCAAAGCAGTTTTATGGGGGATACACCTCCTGAAGTGACCAGTCAGCACGAACGAGCCGTCAACTCGGGAAGAGTGGGTGCCACTCCCACCACCCTCAATCTCAATTATATTCAGTTTTGCTTTGATGTTGCTTATAGCGGCAGCATTAAAGGTAATCTAATAATTTGTAAATGGATGAAAAAACTTTTGTGTTGCATTTCTCGCAAAGTTTGCTATTCTCGCAAATCCCCGTCCACATTCGTTCGGTTATGACAACGTCACTATACGGGATTGCTAACGACAGGAACCAGATATCGTTGAAGTCGTTGGCTTGAATTGGTCTATCATATAATTGGTCACGGTAATAACTCAAGGTAAAAAGGCACAGCGCGGTCGGGATAGCTTCAAGAAATTCATCCATGTCCTTTCGACTCATATCTCTTTTAATTATGAAATCATGTGGTAGGTTCAGGTCGTATAATATTTTGGCTAATTCGGGCAATAACAATTCTAAAATACTTTGCGCAAAATAGAATCTGTAACGCAAATCGTTGTCTTTATATTTTAGCAAGAGGTCTCTTCTGCTTCTTTCCATTATGTCGATTTCTTCTTGTGTAACGTAGTTTTCTTTTGTTGGGCTAATATTCAACAGATAGTTAAGCGCCCAAGTGCTTTCCGCAAGAGTCAATAATTGAGCCTTTACTTCTTCTGGAACAGGTTTGCCACCATTTTTAGATGTAATTGTCGCCTTTGCACCAACCAAATTGGAAACTCCATGCTCAAGAACAGCACTCCTAATGTCAACTGTTGGACGGCTGAGCTTTTTAAAAATGAAATTTGACATTTCCATATGAATGGTTTTTTTAACGTCAGGTTGGAAAGAGTAACCTTGCGAGATTTTAAACATGAAGTAGGCGAGCTTTTTTCTGCTTTCCATGTTGTTTCTTCTTAACGCCTCATCGTAATTAGTTAGCGTTATGGGGAAAAGTGCTTTGTTTTCTTTGACCGCAGTTTCTATTTTGGCGAGAAGAACTTTACTTTGTTGACCTTTTTCTTCTTTGCCAAAATACAACCTTGCTAATTCAATCCAACATTTCTGGTCAAGATAAATGACGAGCGGTTCTTTCCCTTTTTGAGCCATGTTTCCTCTGTTTTTATTTGACCAATCTTAAATAGCTAACGTTTTGTCCGTTTGCCTTATCGAATTCTCGTTGCTGGAGTGCCATTAACCGCTCGTTGTAGTATATGTCGTTTTTTTCAAAAATCCTCAAAATCCTCAATCGTTTCTTTGTCAAGGCTTACTTTGTTCGCAAAAGGTGAGATTTTACATATGTCTTTTGCGAGTTTCATCGTAAGGAAAACCAAATATACAGTCTCTATTGACGTGAAATGATGTTCCCGACCTGAGGGTGGAGGGCTAAAATCATGTTTGGCTGGATTGTAGAACAAATCGTTGTATCTTCGGAGATTTTCAATTAATTCCGAAGGAACGGGATATTTTTCGGGTTTTAGCCTTTGAAGGTTTCCATTTAAAGAAGTCTTTTTGCAATGTGGAATCTTTGTAATCTCAAACGCCATAGCCTTAACCAAAAGGTCAATGTAATCACCGAGATACTTGATGCTATTTCGCGTCGATTGAGGGAGGTATTGAATTTCGTGCTGGGCATATTCAAGTGGTCTTTTCGGAGGCGGTTTTATGATTTCCATTAGACGATACCTTGCGTCCATTTTCATTCTTTTTTTGCCCTGCGCAAGGTCGTAGGACAAACTGTCTGCTTCTTTAAAATCAGCATCAGATAACAACTCTTTCGCAAAATCGTGCATTTCGGGAGTCATGTCGAGATAATACCCTTTGCCCATTTTTTACCCTTCCTTTCGACACCAATTCTCTATGTCTGATTGTTGATAAAATAATTTGCCCTTCTGTTGCACTTATTAGTTACTCGTTGCTGACAACAATCTTCCCGCTGGGCAGGCATGCAACAACATGCCAGCCTTGAGTAGCAAAGTTTCCAGTTCCTTTTCTGTTACAAGCCGTTGACAGCCGAAGATGAGGTCAATTTCTGGGAAAAGCAGGAAGCGATTGATTTCATTTTCGTATTCGCAACAGACTTATGTTCGCTCCATTAAATTCTCTGTCGCTGCCGACAACTAGTTTGGTTTTGTAGGCTTTGGCGGTGGCTACTGCGAAGGCGTCTGCAAGCGACAGCGGGTGCTGGGCTTTGATTTTTGCTGCGTTACGCCATAAGTCATCGTTTTCAACTGGTAGAACGGTTAAGCCAAGGCTGCTTAGTGCGCGGATGTTTTCATCTGCCAGCGTGGGATTCAAGCGGTATAGGATGTAGTAGACTTCGGTTAGGTTGATTACGTTGATGAAGCCTTGTGCTTCTTTGTTTTGGATTTTAGTTAGGAGGTCCCTGACTGTTTCGGCGCCAGGTTCGCCGAGGAAGAAGGCTAAGAGCGGTTCAGAATCAAATGTTAGAAGTTCTGGCATGTTTCATCAGTTCTTTTTCTTTGGCGAATTCTTCTTTTCGGGCTTCTTCTAGCAGTTGGCGGGCTGTCTTGCCTTTGGCGTACGCTTTGAATGACCCAAATAAGTCATCTGGGGTAGGCACTGGTTTTAGGACAAGACCGCATTCGTTTTCCACGAAGATCACCTTGTTTTTGATGCCGTACTTGTCTCTCAGCCTCTTAGGTATCGTAGCTTGCCCCTTCTTGGTAACTGAAACAACTTCAACCATCCAAACGAACTTCAAGTAATACCATCTGAGCCAGTAATACTTAAACTTGATGGAAATACTACTCCGAAAAAGTAGCCCGCCAGTTCAGGCGCCCATCAACAAGGTTTACGGCAAGATTAAAAGGGAACCGCCGACACACTAGCTAACCGTCGAAGTGAAAGGTTAATGAGCAAAACCGAAGTCGCCGTCACGTATTCTCCCTTCAAGCAAATAATTATAATGGAAAAAACTTTTTTTAACTCGCCTGAAGAAATGGCAAGATTTACCTCTGTGATTGCAGGCGGCAAACTAGCTGGGTTATACTGGGTTGAGGGTGTTGTCTTCCTGTATTTTCCGCTACCTGCTTCAACGGTCGTGGTGGCTAAGGAACTGTTGGAGAACGGCACAGTCTACTGGACTTTTGTCGGTTACGCGTTGATGCCGAAATATGCGCAGACAATTGAAACTAAAGAAAAAATGATTGTGCCAGTAGTTGACATATCAGCTGATCCTATTCTTAGAAAAGTTGCCCAATGGCTAAAAGAACAAAAACCATAAGCCTCCTCGAAGGCTGCCATTTGAGTGAAACAGTATACAAGGGCACAGTTTTTTCTGGCACCGGCGAAGGACGAAAATTTATTGATTTACCCTGGGTTAAACAGCAGATACAAGAAAAACTCGGTTTTACCCCATATCCTGGAACCCTAAACATCCGCTTAACAAGAGAAAGCGTTCTGCAGAAAGATAAGCTTGAAAAAGCCGAAAAATTCGAGATAAAACCGGAGGAAGGCTACTGCACTGGAACCCTAATCAAAGCCAGAATAGACGGGTTGATTTGCGGGGTTGTTTCCCCCAAGGTGCCCAGCTACCCAAAAGATAAGCTGGAGGTTGTCGCCCCGTGGAATTTGCGGGAACGTCTCAAACTGGCGGACGGCAGCAAAGTCGGCGTCACGGTTACTGTGTGACTACGTTGCAGTTCTTTTTTACGAATGCGATACGTTCGTCTACAGCGCCGTACTTCGTGAGGTATTCGCCATAGGTCACCAGCGCCTTCATCGCTCGGGCAGCAGCCTCAGGCGAAGGATACGCTGGAACGCTGAGCCTGTCGAATCTTGAGCGGGTGTAGAGCGCCATTTCTGTTTCGCCGATGTCGCACATAACGATAGGTTTACTGTACCTTGATGCAATCAATACGATGCCGTCAATGTACTTCTCACGCAGCCCAGGCATGTGATGGAGCCCAAGCAATATTATGCCGTAGATTTCTGGGTCCCGAAACATAAGGTCCGCCGAAATCACGAACTGGTCATCTGTCACTGAGCCAGTGAGGTCAACGGGGTTTGATGTCGCCGAGATTTTCAGGATTTGGTTTGTGTCTTTGAGCTGCTGAAACTCCTCAAGTATGTCAGGCGTAAATTTGTTAACGGTTAAGCCGAGGAACTCGCATTCGTCCACGGTCATGACGCCTGGTCCACCTGCGTCGGTGAGGATACCGATGTTTCTGCCGACGGCTGGCGGCTGCATGGCGAGGGCTTTTCCAATGTCGAAGAATTCATCCATGTCCTGTGCCCTTATGACTCCGCCCTGCTCGAAGGCGGCGTCGTAAATTTTGTCTGACCCGGCGATGGCGCCCGTGTGCGAGGCTGCTGCGCGTGCGCCCGCGGAGCTTCTTCCCGTTTTTAAAACGACAACGGGTTTTTTCAAAGTGATTTTCTTGGAGATTTCCAGGAACTCTCGGCCGTCTATGACGTCTTCCAGATACATAAGCGTCACGTGGGTTTCTTCGTCCTGAAGCAGATAAGCAAGTATGTCTGATTCGTTCACGTCGCATTTGTTGCCGAAACTTACGAATTTGCTTACCCCCATCTGCCGACCCGTCAAGTAGTCTAAGGCGGCAGAACCGAAGGCTCCACTTTGAGTAACCATTGCGATGTTGCCTGCCAGCGGCCTAGGCGTTGCAACAACTTCGTCTCCTGTGGTGAGAGTTTTGGTTTCAGGAAGAAAAAGGCTGTCGATGCCCGTTTTTGAGTAGTAAACGCCGAGGCAGTTGGGTCCCAGCACGCGCATTCCGCCTTTTTTGGCGATGGCGACCACTTGCTCTTCAAGCTCCACGTTTCCAACTTCTTTGAAGCCAGCGGTGATTATGATGCAGGCTTTGACGTTTTTAGCTACTGCCTCCTCCATCACGCCTGGAACGGCTGCCGCTGGAACAATAATGACTATCAAATCAACGTCGCCGGGAACCTCAGTTAAGGTTTTGTAGCATTTGAAGCCCAAAATTGAATCTTCATTCGGGTTGACAGGATACAGTTCTCCCTTGTAGACTCCATGCTCCTTGTTTGTTGAAAAATTTTTGAAAATTACGTGCCCTGCTTTATCCACTTTCTTCGTGGCTCCGATTATTGCAACTGAACGAGGATTAAAGAACGCGTCCATTTTCCGTAATGCTTCTTCCGTTTCTTCCATACCTAATTCACCTGTTCTGCTATTTGCCTTCGAAGTCTTGTTTTTATGTGTTACCCTTCAAAAAGGCCTTTTTTTAATTAAATGATTATTTGTTTCTTCTGTATTAACTTAACGAATATTTTTTCTAACGATGACTAATGGTTTATGCCTGATTTTAGACAGCATCTCCCAGCTTACGCCGTTAACTTCCACTTGAAACCTCGCCGCCATGTCCCAAACCGTAGCGCCTGAACCGGGTCCTCTGGCTTTGTCGGCTACGTTGGTGATTTTTAATGCTTCGCTAGCCTGAATACTGCGGCCTGCCACCGTTAATGGGGTTGAACTTTTTTTGAGTCTAAGCATTCTGCCTAAAACGTAGGTGGTGTATCCTCGGAAAGAATGTATGCCTTTCATCGGTTTTGGTCTTGGAGTAAAAAAGAAGTTTCTGAACTTGTAGGTTTTATCAGTGTCAGCAATTATCACGCACACATTTCTTTTCAATTTAACAAAAATCTGTTCCCTAATTTCCTGTGCCACTTCATCTGCATTGTTCAACGGCAAACTTACATACGAGTAGGGCAGGTTGGAGCCGTCGATTCCTCCTTCAGACCCGAACATCAGCGCCTGCAAAGGACCCGCATATTGTAACGCTACTTGTTTGTGGCGGCTGCCAGACTCCAAAGGGTACTGTCTTAACCTGCATAATAGTCGCTGTCCAAAATGGCATAGTATTCCCAGCGGGTATCCCCAGACAATCCGCATCCAGAAACGCGCCATAATCCTTGCGTTTAAGCTTGGTTTGACGGCGCTTTCGTCTATTATGTTGCTTTTTGCTGTTGAAATCGCCTTCTCCGATACGACAACGAAATCATCGTTTTCTATTTTGTCTTCTAAACCGCTGATTATCTTGTCGGTATAGTTGTCGCCAGGTTTCCAGTAACTGGTAGTTAACGCCAACGCAAAGTACTTAGTCATTGATAGGCACTTTTACAACTGCACAGTTTCCGTTTTGCTTAATAAAGGCTTAATGTTGCAGTAACGTGCCTAAGCAAGAATCATCTTGCAGGTGAAATGGCGCTAAAACAGTGAGTATGGAAAACGTAAGTTGGACTGGTATACTTTGCCTTCTATCGGAATTTTTTGTCCGCACACAGGACACCGCATGTCAGGAGTCAGTTTCCACTGGGTTATTTCGAAACTGTTTCTTTTGATCAGTAATTCGTTACAGTTTGGGCAGTAAGTGTTTTCTGACGGGTGACCCGGAATATTGCCGAGGTAAACATAATTTAATCCTTCGTGTTTAGCAGTCATGTATGCTCTCTCCATGACTTCAACCGTGGTAGCTGGGATTGTAGTCATTTTGTAGTCAGGATGGAAACGCAGCAGGTGAAACGGCGTATCTTTCCCCAAATAATCTCTAATCCACGCAGCCATTTGCTTTATTTTATCCATTGAATCACCAATTTTGGGAACAACCAGATTGGTAATTTCTATGTGGACACTGTTTAGTTTGAGTTCTTTTAGCGCTTCATAAATTGCTTCAACGTGCGGCACTGCGGAAACGGATTTGTAGAAGTCGGGGTCGCCGCCGCCTTTAAAATCAACCGTTGCCGCATCCAAGAAGGGCCCGATAGTCTTAACGGCTTCAGGAGTCATGTACCCATTAGTGACAAACGTGTTGAACAACCCTGCTTCGTGAGCAAGCTTTGACGTATCGTAAGCGTACTCCATGAAAATGGTGGGCTCAGTGTAAGTGTAGCTTACTCCTTGACAATTACCGTTTAGAGCTGACTTCACTATCTCCTCTGGCGGAAAAGGTCTACCGGCAACTTCGCGGTCTTGGCTAATCATCCAGTTATCGCAGAATTGGCAGCGGAAATTGCAGCCAGCCGCCGCGACAGACATCACTAAAGCTCCTGGGTTAAAATGCGAAAGCGGCTTTTTACTTATAGGATCAACACCAGCCGAAACGGCTTTCCCATAATTCAACGTGTAAAGGGTGCCGCCTTGATTCTTCCTTACTAAACAGAAGCCTGATGCTCCATCGCTTATCAGACAACGGCGGGCGCATAAGCCGCAGTTTACTTTGTTCTCATTCAGCTTTTCATAAAGCATAGCTTCATGCAAAGACATAATCTCTCACCTAATCCTCAAAATAATAATAGGGCTTTTTTCTTAAAAGCATTAACTACAAGAGCTTGTTAGGTATTGTGAATTTAAAAAATGCTTTTTTGTAATGAAGGTATAAATAGTTATGTAACTATATTGTTATGTGGTGTAATAATTGAGCAAGTATGCCACAATTTCAGTTCCAGTCGAAGTTAAAAAGCGTCTGGAAGAAGCAAAGGGCGAAAAAGAGTGGGGCGAATTCCTCCTAGAAATGTTTGCTGAGGGACAGAGACTTAAAGGGAAGAAAGCTTTCGAGGAACTCAGGCAACTTCTTTCAAAAGAGGACCTAAAGGTTATGCGTGAATCTAGCAAAGAATTTAGGGAGAATTTTAAACTTCGATGAACCTCTTAGATACAGGCGTAATCATTGATAATATTGCTGAAGACAACTACGCGCCAGCCATAATCTCGCCAATAACTCTTATGGAAACATTGCGCGGCTTCGAAGACAAAAAAAGACTTCAGATGAGAGAGCTTTTGATAGAAAGCTTTTCGATTTTGAACATAGATAGCAGCATAATCGAATCTTACTGCAAAATTTATCGCAAACTAAAACAAGACGGTAACTTGCTGCCTGACGCCGACCTAATTATTGCCGCGACCGCCATAGCACATGACTTAGTTCTTGAAACCAAGGATGCTCATTTTCTTAAACTAAAAGCTCTTGGTTTAAAGATAAAATAAAACAAAAAGTTGAGAAAAGCACTTAGCGCATTTTGTTGTGGAAGCAGGTGTATTCTCCGGTGTGGCATGCGGGACCTGTCTGTTCAACAACGTAGATTAGTGCGTCGTAGTCGCAGTCGGTGGAGACAGAGACGATTTTTTGCGTGTGCCCAGAGGTTTCTCCTTTTACCCAGAGTTCGTTTCTGCTGCGGCTCCAATACGTACCTTTGCCCGTCTTTAGCGCGTGCTCGACCGCTTGCCGGTTCGCGTAAGCTAGCATCAGAACCTCCTTGGTTTTGGCATCTTGAACCACCACAGGGATAAGTCCGTTGCCTTTTTTGAAATCAAGCTTGTCAAGCAATTCGGTTGTCATCATTGTCTTATTGTCACCCCCATCTTGCGCAGGTAATCTTTCACAACGGGAACTGGGTACTGGTTGTAGTGGAAAATTGAGGCTGCCAACGCTGCATCCGCCTTCCCCAAAGTGAAAACTTCGAGAAGATGCTCTGGTGTTCCAGCGCCGCCGCTTGCGATGATTGGAACGTTAACGCGTTCAGAAATCGTGCGGGTCAACTCGATGTCGTAGCCGTCTTTTGTGCCATCGCGGTCCATTGAGGTCACAAGGAACTCGCCTGCTCCAAGCTTCTCTGCCTGCAGCGCCCAAGCGATAGCGTCGATTCCTGTGGGTTTTCTGCCGCCGTAAGTAACCACTTCAAACCACAATTTACCTTCGCCAGTTTCAACCATAATCTTGCCGTCGCTAGCACAGCGGTTTCTTCTGGCGTCAATAGCGCACACAACGCACTGCCTGCCGAAAACGTCCGCTAACTGGGTGATGACTTTGGGATTTTCAACTGCCGCGGTGTTAACCGAAACCTTATCGGCGCCGCTGCACAAAACCAGCCTTGCATCTGCAACGTTGCGGATGCCGCCGCCGACAGTAAATGGGATATTGATTGTCCTCGCTACGCCTTCAACGACTCCACGCAAAATGTCCCGTTTCTCTGAGGATGCTGTTATGTCGAGAAAAACCAGTTCGTCTGCGCCTTCGTCTGAGTAACGTTTAGCCATCTCAACTGGGTCGCCTGCCCGCTTTGGATTGAGGAAGTTTATGCATTTGACTACTTTTCCATGGTCAACATCGAGGCATGGAATGATACGTTTCGCTAACGGCATCTTTAAGCTCCTATCTTTTGTATGGCTTCTTTTAGAGTAAATCTGCCTTCATAAAGGGCTTTCCCGATAACTGCGCCTTCCACACCGATGTCTTTAAGAGCCGCTAAATCTCCTATGCTGCCGATTCCGCCTGCCGCTATGATTTTGGCGTTTGGGTATTGGGTGGCTTGACTGAGCGTTTGCAAGTCTGGACCATTAAGCATGCCGTCTTGGGCAATTGAAGTTATCAGAAAGCTGCGAACGCCAATGGCAGTGTATTTTTCAAGCGCTTCATCTACGGTCATGGCAGTTGCGGTTTTCCAGCCCTCAACCATGATAAGCCCATCCTTATTGTCTAAGGCAACGATTACTGAGTCTAAGCCAAATTTCTTTTGGATTTTGCCGATGGCTGAGGGGTCGCTGAAGGCTAAGGCTCCGAGGATTACTTGGGTTATGCCAGTTTGGAAGAGTTTTTCAGCTGTTTCATAGCTGCGTATTCCACCGCCGACTTGAACGGGTAATTTGATATTTTCTGCAACTTGGGCGATGACTGAGAGGTTATTTCCTGTCCCAAAGGCTGCATCCAAATCGATAATATGCAACTTACCAGCGCCCTCATCACGCCAACGTTTTGCCGCTTCAACTGGTGTGCCGAATTTGGTTTCATAGAATTTAGCGGTCCTTGCTTCTCCGCGGGATAACCTAACGATTTTGCCGCTCATGAGGTCAATAGCTGGAATTAACTGCACCCAAAGTCACCTTACCACAACCTTAGCGAAGTTTTTCAGGATTTTTAAGCCTATGTCGCCTGATTTTTCTGGGTGAAACTGTGTGCCGTAAACGTTTTTGCTGGCAACTGCCGATGTAAAGGTTCTGCCGTATTCGGTTTGCGCGCACACTATCGTTTTGTCAGCGGGCACTGGGTAGAGTGAGTGGACAAAGTAAACGTAAGAGCCCTCTGCTACGCCGTCGAAAAGCTCGTTTTGTTTAACGATGTTTAGTGTGTTCCAGCCCATGTGAGGCACCTTAACAGTGCTGGGTAAGCGGACTGTTTTTCCCTTGAAAAGTGCCAAGCCGTTTCCCGGTCCTTCCTCGCTTTCCTCAAAGAAAAGCTGCAACCCTAAGCATATACCAAGCAGCGGCGTCCCGTCTTTGACCTTGTTTATGAGCGCCTCTTTGGCTGCGTCGAGTTTTGCGGTGGCAGCGCTGAAAGCTCCAACACCCGGCAAAGCAACAGCATCCGCCCCAGCTAATTCTTTTGCTGAAATGCCAATTGACGCTTCTAACCCTACTTTCTCCAGGGCACATTTTAGGCTAAGCAAGTTTCCAACGCCGTAATCGAATATTACTGCTTTTGCCATTAGATGACTCCTTTTGAGCTTGGCACGCCTTTGCGCCTTGGGTCTGAGGCTACCGCTTGTCTAAGTGATAGGGCGAGGGCTTTAACTGCCGCTTCTGCCTTGTGGTGGTCATTGCTGCCATACATGACGAACACATGGACGTTTGACTGCAGTGAAGTGGCGAAGGATTCAAAGAAGTGGTTGATGTCTTCGGTTGGCATGTTCTCTACTTTTTTGCCTCTGAGTTTAAGGTCAATTTTAAAGTACGGGCGCTTCACCAAATCCACAGCTGCAAAGGCTAATGAGCAATCCATAGGCGCCGTTGCGTTGCCGAAGCGTGTGATGCCTTCTCGGGCGCCTAAGGCTTTGTTTAATGCTTCACCTAAGCCTATGGCTAAGTCTTCCACTGAGTGGTGCATCAAATCGCCTTTCACAGAAGCGGTTATGTCGATTAGGCTGTGGGTGGCAAGTGAAGTTATCATGTGGTCAAGGAAAGGCACGCCCGTGGCTACGTTTGCTTTTCCTTCCCCGTCAAGGTTCACTTTTACATGGACTTCGGTTTCTTTGGTTTTTCGGTAAACTTCTTCAGTTCTCACTTCATTTCACCTTAAATTTGCTTTAACGCTTCAATTAATTTAGCGTTCATTTCTGGCAAGCCAACTGTAACGCGGAAGCAGTTTTCGTATTGGAGAATTTTGCCCAGTTTTTTGAGCATTATACCCCGTTTTAGTAGCTTCTCGTTAACTTGGTCGCAGGGTTTTTGTGTGTTGACTAACAGGAAGTTTGCTTGCGAATCGAATGCTTGCACGCCATCTAGTCCGTTTAGTGCCTTTATCAGTTTTCCCCGTTCGCGTTTCAGTTCCCTCACGGATTCCTTCATCAAGTCAACATTATCCAGCATCTTGCAACCCATCCTCAACGTGAAACCACTCACAGGATAGGGCAACGGAGTTTTCTCAGTCAAAATCTTTGCTAACTCGGGGTTAGCCACGGCGTAGCCAAGCCTCAATGCGGCTAAACTGAAGGCTTTGGAGAAGGTTCTGAGAATAATCATGTTTTCAAATTCACCTATTCGTGGCACCAGTGAGTAGTCAGCGAATTCACCGTACGCCTCGTCTAAGATGACGATTCCAGGAAAAGCTTTGGCTAAGGTTTCAATGTCTTCTGCTTTAAACTGGGTTGAAGTCGGATTATTGGGCGAACAAAGGTACAGCAGCCTAGTTTTATCTGAAAACTTGGACAGCATCCCTTTAACATCAAGCTGCAGGTTGCTTAGAAGCGGCACCGTGGAGTATTCGCTTTCTTGTCGGTTAACGCAAAGTCTTGGAATAGCGAATGTTGGCGCAAACGAAACCGCGTTTTCACCCTTCTCAATAAAGAGCCTAATTATTCGGTCGATTAATTCGTCGCTTGCGTTGCCGACAACGAGGCGGTCTTTTGGAGCCCCAATGTACGTGGTGAGCTTTTCCCGCAGCTTTGCCTCTTCATCCTCAGGGTACATTCGCAAATCAATCTCATCAGCCAACTCTTTAACAAGTTTAGCTTGCTTCGCTCTTGGCATGAACAGGTTCTCGTTGAAATTTAGCTTGATTATTTGTTTTGTAGGGACGCCTATTTGCTTCGCTACTGTTTCGGGTGAAGCTCCAGCAGAGTAGCAGTCTATTGCTTGAAGCTTCAAGAGTTTTTCTTTAAGCCATTTCCTGTAGGATGCACTCATTTTTCGAACCTTGCCTCTATCGCTTTGTAGTGATTGGGAAGATTTTCTGCTTCCGCCATAACCTTAATGGATTCTTTTACTTTTTCTAGACCCGTTCTTGAGCTTTCGACTATGCTTACTCGCCGCATAAAGTCCAAAGTGGATAAGCCTGAAAATGACTGCGCGAAGCCGCCTGTTGGTAGTACGTGGTTGGTTCCACTGGCATAATCGCTTAGAGCAGCTGGGCTGTATGGGCCTAAGAGTATAAGGCCAGCAGTTAGTTTCTCTGCAATCTCCTTGGGCTTAGCGGTCATGACTTCTAAGTGTTCAGGAGCAAACTGATTAACTAAACTGACCGCTTCTTGCATGCTTTTGCATACTATTATGAAGCCGTATTTGGATAGTGCCTCTGAGACTTTTTCGCCCCTTCCTGCTGAGGCGGCAACCGCTGCGAGATTCTCTTGAACTTGCAAAGCAACCTTTTCAGAAGTTGTTATGAGTCCAGCAACGCTGTCTCCACCATGCTCAGCCTGCGAAATCATATCAAAAGCTATGAACCGTGTATCAGCTGACTCATCAGCCAAAACGAGTACTTCGCTTGGGCCAGCTGGCATATCAATTGCTACATCTTTTGAAACGAAAACCTTAGCGGCAGTCACGTATTTGCTGCCTGGACCAACGATTTTTCGTACAGGGTTTATGGTTTTTGTTCCGTAAGCTAAGGCGGCTATGGCTTGGGCTCCGCCAACCTTGTAAACTTCATCGACTCCACAGATGTCAGCGGCGACAAGTACGAGCGGGTTAACTTTGCCCTTTGTGTCTGGTGGTGAACAAACGACAATCCTTGGGACTCCTGCTACTTTGGCCGGAACCGCCGTCATGATAAGCGTGCTTGGGTAAGCGGCTTGTCCTCCTGGGACATAGCAGCCGACACTTTCAATTGGTCGCAGAACAGTCTGAACACATATGCCCTCGCTGGAGGTCTTGATTTCAGTTTGGGTGAGCAGTTGCTTTTGGAAAGTGTTGACTTTTTCTTTCATGAATTTTAGAGCGGAGACTTGTTCGAGGCTAGCTCTATTGTAAGCTTCCTTGATTTCTTCCGACTTGACCTTAAGGGTTCGCAGGGTTAATTCGGCTTTGTCAAATTTTAGGGCAAACTCGACCAGCGCATTATTGCCTTTATCTTTAACTTGCTCTACGATTGCTTTAACGCGGTTTTCAACTTCTTGAACTGACTTTTCGTCCGCTTTTTGCCGTTTAAACCAGTCTGTGGGTAGGGCTTCTGATTTCCAGACCCTCACTTGGTTTTGCCTCTGCACGGATTCTCCCCTCTTTTGCCGATTTCATCTAAAGCCAGAACCTGCCTTGGCTCATACACCACTAAGCCTTGCGCAAGCTTACGGATTTTTGGCAAGAGCACGATTAAACAGTCTTTCTCGATGACCGTGTTCACGCTAACCCAGTTCTCATCGGCTAGCGGCGCTATCGTCGGGTTTTTCAAGGCAGGCAATTCATTAAGCAGTTTTTGCAGGTTCGATTTTTTGACGTTAACGAATATGTGGATTCTCTTTGAACCGTCCACGACGCCTTTAAGCAGAGCAACTATGTCATAGATTTTCTCTCGTTTCTCTTCGTTTTCTAAGGCTTTCTTGTTAGCAATGAGCACGGCGGCGGAGTTCATGACGGTTTCTATGATTCTCAGGTTGTTAGCATCTAAGGTATTGCCCGTTTCAGTTACATCCATTATGCAGTCAGAGTCTTCAGGAGGCTTAGCCTCAGTTGCGCCGAAGGACAGAAAAATCTTTGCTCTCGGGTTGTCGCCTTTTCTCCACCACGGGGTCACAATCACAGGGTCGGCATTGCCAAAACGCTTCTTGTATTCGGGTTTGCTTTTTAGGTATTCTGAGGCTATGTTGAGGTATTCAGTGCTAACTCGGAAGTTTTTGCCTTGGCTCCAAACGGATTCCATAAAATCGCCCATCGTGCTTTTTTCGCTAACGCTTTTGGGCACGGCTATAACGAGTTTGATTTTTCCGTATTCCAGGTTTTGCAGGATTTCAACGTCAGCTCGGTTTTCTTTAACCCAATCTACCCCAGTGATGCCCAGATCCTGTAAGCCTTCGCTGACAAACACGGGGATTTCTTGAGGTCGAAGGACCTTCATTTCGATTTGCGGGTCGTTTATTGTGGGTCGGTATGTGCGGTCAGTTCCTGAGAGTTTGTATCCTGAACGCGCGAAGAATTCGGAGGTTGCTTTCGATAGGGAGCCTGCTGGTATAGCAAATTTTACTTTATCCATAATTTTTCACCTAAATTTTTAGAGAAACCTCTAAGGGTTTTTTGTTTTGACAAAACGGTACTTTGAAGGAATACGTCTAATATCAAGTGGCTTTTCGTGTTTAGACTTGAACGGTTTGGATTGCTTTTGCTCTTAATGAACGCAATCGCCTTGTATGAACGCAATCCCTCATCATTTACCACTGAAAGACACCTGAATGCCTGACTTCCTAATAAACCGTTTTCCCAATATTAAACTGTCGAAACGCTGAAAAGGCATTAAATTGAAGGCGGCTTCCGTTTTTTAATTTCAAAAACCAGCGGCGGCGCCGAATTTCTGGTTTCTAACTCTACACTTAAGAGTCCTTCCATGATGCCCTTCCAGATTTCGCTATCGTTAATGAAGGGAGTTTTCAGGAGCAAAAACTTGTCTTTCAAATAGAAATCTCCGAATCCCTGCACTTTGAGCCGTTCAAATATCTTTTCCCAATTTTCCTGTTCATCTGCTTCAATCTCCAGCGTTGATTGGATAGAAACCTTTAGGGCATCACCCATCCTTTCACCAATCTCACGCCATTTTTCCTTAGGAATCTGCTGTGTTAGTATGTTGAATAATTCGACGTTCACGAGTGCTATGCGGCTTATTCCGCAGTAGTATTCGCCGGGGAAACGCCAATCATAAATCATCATGCTTTTGTAGATGTCAAGCATTTTGGAGATGAGCGGTTTGATTCCAGGCTCTTTCCCATCTTTAATTAACGATTCAATGAATTCTCTTTCGTTCTTTTCAAGGATGATCGTTGTTCTTTTTGCTTCTTCATTTTTCTCTTTTGGCACATCAGAGCTTCTTCGGTTGCTGTTCTGCATACAGACTATTTCTATATTAATATTTAATATGACTTATGTATTCAGGAAGTATATTTACAGTCCAGTTTCTTTTTGAAAGTTCAACGGATAGTTAAATAAAACAGGTTATGTCTCTAGAAGTTGCCGATGAAGAATCCAAAATGCTGATTGATGATGCACCCTGGGGTATCTGAGGCAAACTTAGATTGTTATTAGCTTCTTTCTGATAAGAAAAAGCATGGATACCATGCCTAATATAAATAGGATAAAGCCGGCGCCTATTGAGACTAAATAGTGTATTTTAAGGATATGCACCATGATGTACGGAACGTAAGTTGGACCGACGAAGATTAGAAGCATCGCTAAGATTACCAGTGTGATTCTCCAAAATTTCGAGTATATACCGTTTACATTCTCGTTTTCGTCATTTTCAGTCATGTGACACCCAACTTACTGTTCTTCTGGTGCATTGTTTTCTACTAAACCTTCTTTTATCTCTTTTCCTAAAGCCTTCATCAAAAACTTGAAAACAAGAAATCCAGCTTCACGGTCTGCTTTGAAACCAGTCGTTGTTCCAAGCAAGCTGACCCCTTCCAGCTTCCTTTCCTTCGCCATCGCTAAGGCAAGCCCTGTTCCACCAACGATTCTGCCTTTGCTGTAAATAACCGCGCCTTTTTCCATAAACTCAGTTGCCAGCCTCGGTGAAGTAGCGGCGATGTAAACCTGAGCTTTATCCTCAGCTATCGGTATCCCGCCCATGGTTACGATGAAATGGCAACCTAAGGTTTCAACAAAATCAATCACTTCTTCACAAACCTCATATTGAGCAACCACATCATCAAACGAAGGCTGAATTTCACCCGTCATTATAACCAGGTTGTTTTTCACCATAGGAGCATAATAAAACTCGTACCGCGGCAAATGACATATACCCTTAGCATTTATCGAAACATAATCTGGAAAAGAAGGCGAATACAGCTCAGCAAAGGGCTTAGCATCACAGAACTTTATAAGAAGATGCGCCGCAATCCTGCCGACATTCCCAAAACCGGGCAATCCTTGAATAAAAAACGGGTTCTCGAGAGTCGGGTTCGAAAGCTTACGCAAATACGCCTTATCCATCAGCAAACATCCTTTGCAGCATAGAATATTAGTCGCCTCTAAAATGCTTTTGCCGACAATGAAAAAGAAACTATTAATATTCGACGAATAAACTAATAGGATGCTAAAACACCTTTACGGAATAAATATAGCGGGGTGGGGTAGCCAGGATTAACCCGCTGGGCTCATAACTGCGCTAAGCGTAGTGAGACACCCAGAGATCACTAGTTCAAATCTAGTCCCCGCTACCAACAAAATCATTCCGTTTTGCGGACATATTTGGATCTAAATGCTATACGGTGTCATATTGAGCTTCAAAGTTACTATATAAAATATTTTGGGTAACCCTAAAAGCACGGAGGCTTTTTTTGAAACATGAAAGAGGAATCGAAAATGTGCAATTTACCTATCAATCTTCATGATGATGAAAACAGAAAAGTCATTGTTATTCCAGAAAAAGAACAGTTGTCAAAACAAAAGAACCCTGAAGTTACTTTTACTGCTGCTAGCCGTCTGGTTTTTGCATAATCATCAATTCAACATACTGCAAAGGCGGGGTAGGGTATCAATTTAGCAACAGAGTTTCTCTACCAAAATTGAAAGCGGACGCATAGGGGCTTAATTTTTGCAGTTGACTGCGCTAGCCTAAAAGTTGACACGCTTGATGGCTCCGAAAAAAATTTTGCAGCAACTTCTGCGTAGGTGTTATGACTTGGGCTAAGGATTTGTCTGCCTGGTGAATAAGACGAATGCTCCGCCGATTATGCCGAGTATTGCGCCTATGAAGAAACCGCCCATGCCTACAAAGCTAATGACTGAGAACACAATGATGACTATTGCCCAAATCATGCGTTGCTGCGGGTTAAGTCTAAGATTGATAGCGCTCATCACCACGATTACGCCGCAGATCACGGCTAACAATGAGATTCCAGCTAGAAAACCGTAGGAACTGTAGCTGCCCATGAAATTGTGATATCCACCCATTATTCCACTTATGAAACTGCCATATCCGCCAAAGTTTGGTTCGCCTGAACTATACCAGACC
>Ga0326728_10002833_pt1 | contig 56360 bp, 47 predicted proteins | sample MB3enrmetagenome_FD_207602 | JGI IMG/M metagenome (GOLD analysis project Ga0326728, IMG submission 207602) | Lab enriched peat soil microbial communities from McLean, Ithaca, NY, United States - MB31MN | ecosystem: Environmental > Terrestrial > Soil > Wetlands > Peat | place: USA: New York... | reverse complement strand
AGACGGGTTGGACGGGCTTGGTGGCCTTCCTCATCCAAGAGTTCGCCACCCTTAACGCCGAAGATCTCCTTAAATACCCCTTTCAACTCTTCTCGAAATAAGGAAAGAACCGGACGGCCAGGGGCACCAGCACGCCCCAAGCCCATCGACTTTTGCTGAGCTAAGGGCATAATCAATAATAAATGTCAACCTTTTTTAAGACCGACACCAGGGAGTTCATCACGCCCAGGATGGCCAGGGCGGGCGTCTCGCCCGCCACTCTATTACGCCCAGGCTGGAAGCCTGTGCCACCAATTCCAAAGAACTTTCGGAACAGCATCAGGTTGATTCGGGATAGAAGAGGCCGGTGGAGCGCCCGCGTTCCAAGAATGGTTTGGCGTCCAAGAGGCCAAAAAACTGAATCTGTTTGGCAATAAATCCGGTCCAACCCGTCTGGTGACTGGCGCCCAGCCCGGCGCCGTTGTCGCCGTGGAAGTACTCATAGAACAACAGGTAATCCCGCCAGTGGGGATCGTTCTGGAATTTGGCGGCGCCCCCATAGACCGGACGCCGTCCGTGCTCATCCCGGAGAAAGATGCGGGTGAGACGGTTGGCCAGCTCCTGGGTTACTTCGAAAAGGTTCATCAGGTTGCCGGAGCCGGTGGGGCACTCCACCTTAAAGTTGTCGCCGTAATACAGGAAGAACATTATCAGGGCCCGGATGATCAGGGAATTAATCGGGAGCCAGATGGGCCCCCGCCAATTTGAGTTGCCCCCGAACATCCCCGAATTTGACTCCGCCGGCATATAGTCCACCCGGTACTCTTTGCCGTGAACGTTGAGAATATAGGGGTGCTCGGCGTGATAGCGGGACAGGGAGCGGATGCCGTACGGGCTCAAAAATTCATTTTCATCCAGCATCTTGGCCAGGATGCGGCGCAACTTGTCCGGGGTCACCAGGGCCAGGATACCCCGGTCGGCCACGCCGCGATGCTCCGGACCGATGGGATGGATGGCTTCCAGAAGCTCAGGCATGCGCTTGATCCGCTCCCGGACCCCATCCGCCAGTTGCGGCACCAGATCCCGCTGAGACTTTTCAAAGACGACCGTGGCGCATAAAGGGAGCAATCCCACCACGGAACGCACCTTCAAGCGGGTGGAGTGGCCATCGGGATAACGAATCAGGTCGTAGTAGAAGCCGTCTTCCTCATCCCACAGGCCCTCCTGATCTCCACCCATCCGGTTGATGGCCGAGGCGATCCAGAGGAAGTGTTCCAGGAATTTCACCGCCAGATTTATATAAACCGCATCAAAAGGAGCCAACTCCAAAGCGATGTCCAGCATGCCTTGGCAATAAAAAGCCATCCAGGCGGTGCCGTCGGCTTGCTCCAGGTACCCGCCGGTGGGGAGGGCGGCATTGCGGTCAAAAACGCCGATATTGTCCAGTCCCAGGAAACCGCCCTCAAAGACATTCTTGCCGAAACGGTCCTTACGGTTCACCCACCAGGTGAAGTTCAGCATCAGCTTCCCGAAAACATTTTTGAGAAACTGAATATCCCCTTTACCCAGCAGGACTTTTTCAGATTTATAGATTAATAGCGCCGCCCAGGCGTGCACCGGCGGATTCACATCACTAAAATTCCACTCATAGGCCGGCAACTGGCCGCTGGGGTGGAGATAGAACTCCCGCAGCATGAGATCGAGCTGTTTCTTGGCAAAATGAATATCCACCAGGGCCAGCGGAATGCTTTGAAAGGCCAGGTCCCAGGCGGCGTACCAGGGGTATTCCCATTTGTCCGGCATGGAGATGATTTCGTCATTAAGCATGTGAAACCATTCCTGGTTGCGGACGTGATGGCTGTGAGTCTTCAGGGGATTGGCCCCGTGCTCGCCCAGCCAGATAATCGCGTCAAAATAATAGTACTGCTTGGACCACAACATCCCCGCCAGGGCCTGGCGCATCACCCGGGCGGCATCCTCTCCCACCGCGGGCGGGGTGATGCAGGCGTAAAAGTCGTCCGCCTCTTGACGGCGGGCCGCGATGATTTCGTCGAAGCGGCTGCCAAAGGGACCGTCCGGGGACGCAGCCGGCGCCGCCGCCAGAGATTCCGGGGGGATATCATTGAGCCGCAGGCGCAGCACCGCCGCGGCCCCGGCGTCCACTTCGATGCGGTAGTGGGCGGCCGCCTTGGTGCCGGTCTTTTCCGGGTTTACCGCCTGAGTCTTGCCGTGGACCAGATAGTTGTGGAAGGCGTCCTTCACATAGGGCTGGAGGTTGGGGGTCCCGAAGATCCGCGCATTATTCGTCTCGTTTTCGGTGAATAACAGGGGGGCTTCCCCCTCACAATACAAAAAACGTTCCCCCAGATCGACATGGGAGGCGCCCACCATACTCAGGCCGGGTTGACCGGTAAGTTGTCTCAGGGCCGGTTTGGCCTCCTTGGTTGCGCCGGACCAGGTATTGCGAAACCAGAGGGTTGGAAGCACCTCAAGCACCGCCGCTTCCGGACCGCGATTACAGACGGTAATGCGGATCAGGATATCTTCGGGAGAGGACTTGGCGTATTCCACCAAGATATCAGAGTACCGGTCGTCGTCGAAGACGCCGGTATCCAGGAGTTCATATTCATAATCATTCCGGGTGCGCTGCCGGTTGGTCCGGACCAGATCATCATAAGGGTAGGCCGCCTGGGGATACTTATAGAGGAATTTCAGGTAGGAGTGGGTGGGGGTGCTGTCCAGATAGAAATAGTACTCCTTGACATCCTCGCCGTGATTGCCTTCGCTGTTGGTCACCCCGAAGAGCCGCTCTTTGAGGATGGGGTCCCGGCCGTTCCACAGGGCCAGGGCAAAGCAGAGGCGCTGTTTGTCATCGGAAAACCCGGCCAGACCGTCTTCCCCCCAGCGATAGGCGCGGGAGCGGGCCTGGTCGTGGGTAAAGTAATCCCAGGCATCTCCGGTAGGGCTGTAATCTTCCCGCACCGTGCCCCACTGGCGCTCACTCAGATAGGGACCCCATTTCTCCCAAGGAATCTGGTGCTCCCGGGCTTCCTGGAGCCGCCGCTCTTCTTGAGTTTGAGACAGGTCTGGCATAATAGATCACGCCTTTAAAAATTCCGAATTCAATCAGAGGGTCGCCTGGATGCATCGGGTTAGGCCGAGTCGGAGTGTGAGCTCGTGTCAAGAGTGCTTCCACGGTTCGATGGCATCCATTTTATGCCTCGCTTTGCGCGCCGCCTTGAAGATTGATGCGTTGGCAGTCACGGCTGCAGTGATTTCGAGAGCAATGATCACTTCGTGGAGTTTGAGAAGCACGGCCTCTACAAACTCTTCCCGCTTCGATGTGGAGGCGTGACCGGACATCATGAAAAGGCCTGTGAGCGGATCATACAACTCCATGGTTGTTTCATAACTACCATGGATATAAGCGTCATAAGCCATGTTTAGGTATCGATGGACGATTCTCTGTTGCTCTCCGTCTATATGGGCACTCTTCGCCAAACGCAACTCAGCCTTCATCAAATCCTCGCGGCTCACGTAACGGGTGCGCTCCGCCTCAGATAGCTGTTCCGGTGTGCGCGGTTTCTGAGTGAAATACTGATCAACGAATTTTTGAATCGATGCGGGTAACTTGCCGCCTCTATTCAGTGCCTCGCCGACGGCTATGATTTCGGTGGAAAAATCAGACACCATTCTTAGAAGAGCGGCACACTCTGTTATGTAGCCGAGGTCGGCTAGAACAAGCGCCGCTCGGATTCCGCTCACCGCACGAATGGATTTTCCGATCATCACCGCGTGTGGAATGTGTTCTCGAAATTCGAACCGAATCTCAGTACCTTCTTCAAACACCTCCCGTGGTGGCATTAGCGGAGATGCCAGCTCATTCGCCCAGCGATCAAGCTGGTCGACCAGGTTTCTCCCAAAGCTAAGACCAATCATTGATTTTTTTCTCGTTCCCAAGCTGAGCTTGGGGACACCCTTTATTACCACCAAGCTAAGCTTGGCACCCATTTTCGTTCCCAAGTGCAACTTGGGAACGAGTTGAAGCCCAGCGCATCCCGCCTTTCGTACTGACGACGTAAAATCTAGGCGTGCGCCGTAGTAGCGCGCAACCGCAGGCCCAGCGCCCGCACCACCTTTAACACTGTGGCGAACTCCGGGTTGCCTTCGGGAGACAACGCTTTATAAAGGCTTTCTCGTCCGAGACCGGTTTCCCGCGCAATTAGCGCGATCCCCTTGGCGCGGGCAATGTCCCCCAAGGCGGCAGCCACAAGCGATGCATCTCCTTCTTCGAGGGCAGCCTCTAAATATGCAGCCATGTCCTCAGTGGTTTCCAGATGTTCCGCGACATCCCAAGGTCGGGTTTTGGTCTTTGCCATGATCATCTCCTAAAGCCCCCGGGCCAGTTCTCGCGCGGTCTTGATGTCCTGGTCTTGCGTGTACTTATCGCCGCCGGCCAGCAGGATTACTAATGTCTGCCCGCGCTGCACGAAGTACACCCGATACCCGGGGCCATAATCGATCCGCAGTTCCGAGATGCCTTCTCCCACCGGCTTCACGTCTCCAGGGTTCCCCAGCGAAAGGCGGCGGATACGCACATCGATGCGCGCCCGTGCTTGCCGGTCACGCAAGCTGTTGAACCATTGAAAAAACACCTCGGTCTGGCGGATTTCAATCATATTAATTGTATCTCATGGGATACAAAAAGGCAAGCCCAATCATTGGTCCCAAAGATACCGCCTCATTCATTCTGATAGCCTCGAAGGCGGGATACGCTGCGCTTTCCCGCCCTAAGGCCGTTGGAAAACCTCATCCAGCCAATCGAAGACGACCTGGCTCATCAGGCTGCGGTTCTCCATGACGCAGTGATTGGCCGCCCCTTCGCTCGCCGGCGTGACCACCAATTTCTTCCTCGGGTTGGGCAGGTTGTCCAGGCAGAGTTGTTGCTGCCGTTTGACCTCCTCGCTCTTATACTCTCCCTCACCCACGATGACCAGGGCCGGGACCGCGACTTTGGCCGGGTCGAAGCGGAAACCCTCATTGGCCTCGACGAGGGTGGCCGGCTTATCCATGGGCACGCCCCAGCGCCAGCAGACCATTTTGACGATGTTGCCATGAAAGGATGACCAGGAAGCAATTTCCTGCGGCGTCGCCTTGACTGCCGGCATCGTGGCGAAAAGGGGGCGGGCGTCCACCACGCAGGCATTCATGACAATCGCCTTGATGCGCGGGTCGTGCTGGGCGGCCTGAGGCACGAAGCCGCCACCGCCGCTCATCCCGTAGACCGCCAGCCGCTGCGGATCTACCTCCGGACGGCCGAGGGCGTAGTCCACCACCGCTCTCATCGGAACCTGCATGTCAGGGCGGAAGACTTTCCCCTCCAGGGGGAGGAGCCCCTGTCCAGGCAAATCCACGGTCATGAAGTTGTAGCCGCGGTCATGGGCCTGGGGGGCGATGTAGAAGAAAAGATCCTCGGCGAAGGTCTCTCCGCCGCCGATCATGATCAGGGTCTTCACCGGTTTGGTCCCGGCCGCGGCCTTACGGAAGAAGCCCGGGAGCACCGTGCCTTCAAAGGGAATCTCGAAGTATTCCAGGGGTGGGTCGAACAGCGCTCCGGCCTTTTTCAGGAGGCTGCGACTTTCCCGGGCGTATTCCCGGAGGCGCGGATCATCGGGCAGCATCGCCAGGAGCGCCAGGCGATAGTAGTAAGAGGCGCGCTGCAACTGATCCCGGGCACTCACCCGGTGGCCTCCGGCCAGGGATTGCTCGCCCCGGGCGGCGACGAGGCGCGCCGTCTTGGCCCACTCCTCCTGCCAGCTGGCGGCGTCGCCGTCCTTGATGTTGGCGGCGGTGCGGAAGGCCTCGCCGATCTCGCAGCCGTGGTTCACCGTGGCGCCGAGGACGAGGGAGCCGAAGGTGAAATCCATATCCGGGTCTTTAAAGTGGTAGCGCACGTAGGCTTCGTGGGCATCGAAGACCTTCTTCTGCTCCTGGCTTGGCACCGATTCCGTTTTCGAGGTCTCTGGCGTTCCTGCCGCAAAGGAGAAACCCATGCCCCCATTTGTCAGGACAACAGGCACCAGGAACATGACCACAACCACCAGCACTCTCTTGGGCATTCAAACTCCTCTTGCTTGTGAAGGTAATGCTTACGAATTTCCGTTTGCGCCACAGGGCAAGGGTTCCCACACCAGGCCGGCAAAACCTCGGACGCCGTCGAGGAGCAGGGGCCTTTAGATCCTCAAGGTTATGGGCCGGGCAGGGGGAGAAACTTCGGAATATTTCCTCAAATAAGGCTCAGTTATTTCTTTTCCGGCAAATCCAGGGCCTCTCCGGTGAGGGCTGCCACTTCAGAGAGCAGGACGCTGAGCAAGTCCTTTTCCGCCACCCGGCGGACCGCCTCTCCCTTTTTAAAGAGCAATCCCAGCCTGGCGCCGCCGGCGATGCCGACGTCCGCCTCCCGAGCCTCCCCCGGGCCGTTGACCACACAGCCCATAATGGCCACTTTAAGGGGGGTGGTCACCGCCAGGAGACGGCGCTCCGCCTCCTCGGCCAGGGAGAAAAGGTCGATGCGGCAGCGGCCGCAGGTGGGGCAGGAGATGAGTTCCACCCCCCGCTCCCGTAGGTGCAGGGCCCGGAGGATCTCGTAGGCCACCCGGACCTCTTCCACCGGGTCGCGGGTGAGGGAGACCCGCAGGGTGTCGCCGATGCCTTCAGCCAGGAGCAGACCGATGCCCAGGGCTGACTTCACCGTGCCGGCAATCAGTCCCCCGGCTTCGGTCACTCCCAGGTGCAGGGGATAATCCGTCCGGCGGGACAATTCCCGGTAGGCCGCCACGGTCACCAGGACGTCGGAGGATTTCAGGGAAATTTTGAAATCCACGAAGCCCCAATCCTCAAACTTTCGGACCCAACGCAGGGCGCTGGCCGTGAGGGCCGCGGCGTTGGGCGTCCCGTATTTTTCCAGCAGGTCGGCTTCCAGGGAGCCGGCATTCACCCCCAGACGCAGGGAGACGCCTTTCTGCCGGCAGGCCTCCAGCACCTGGCGGGTCTTCTTTTCTCCCCCCAGGTTCCCGGGGTTGATGCGAATGGCGTCGGCCCCCTGCTCCAGGGCGGTTAGGGCCAGGCGGTGGTTGAAGTGAATATCGGCGATAAGGGGCAGCGGACTCTCTTTTTTGATTTTCCCGAATGCCGCGGCCGCCTTCTGGTCCGGGATGGCCAGCCGGGCCACTTCGCAGCCGGCCGCGGCCAACCTCCGGATCTGGGCTAGAGTGGCGGCCACGTCTCGGGGGTCGGAGTTGGTCATGCTTTGGACCACCACCGGGGCGCCGCCGCCGATCTGCACCGGACCGATGTGGATGGCCCGGGTGGGCCGGCGCTTTATCTGGAGGGCTTCGCTTACTTGGGTCATAACTGCTTGATTTTAGCGGAATCGGCGGGCTTGCGCAAGTTGCCAACAAAAGTAAGCTTTGAGGCGCGGCCGGATGTCTTCCTGTTAGTCCTGGTGCTGGCTCATGAAGTAGTCGCTTAGGGCTCCCATTGGTCCTACCCGCTCACTGCTCCCTGCTTACTGCTCACTTTCCTTCCCCACAGGATGAGTTGGGGGAAAGCCACCTGGTCCATAAAGACAATAGGGCTCAGGATGGTCTCGCAGCGGCGCACTTCATAGCCGGGAAATTGGGCCAGCAATTCCTCGGGAGTGGGGAAATGGTGCACCAGGTCGCCGTCCGGGGTGGCGATGTTCACCAGAGTGCCGGATTCCAGCTCCCGGGTCTGGGGCAGCCTCACCAGCTCGGCGAAGGCCCAGGGCGAGACCTTGATAAACAGCTGGCCGCCCGGTTTGAGGATCCGATCCAACTCCCGGCAAAAATCCCGAAAGTCTGCGCCCAGGCCGTGGTTGATCACGTTGATGCTCACTCCCAAATCAAAGGCCGCCGCTGGGAAGGGCAGGCGTTTCAGGTCAGCCCGGGCCAACCGGACCCGCCCGGCCTCGGCCGGCGCCGCGGTCAGGCGTTGCTGGAGAATTCGCAAAACCTCCGCATCCAGGTCTGCTCCCCAAACCAGGAAGCCTGCCTGGACCAGGGGCAACAGCTGGCGGCCCACCCCGCAGCCGGCATCCAGCACCCGGCGGCAGCCGGCCGCCTGCCAGACCGGCAGCAACTCCATCAGGGCGGGTTCAGGGGCCTGGCCCTGCATCTCCGGATCGGCAAAAATCTTTCCCCATTCAGGCATGGCGCGCTCGGGCAAAAGGGTTCAGCTGCCAAGAAACTTAGCCATTCTAATTTGTCCCGTCAATCTGCTTCTCTTAACAAGCGCTTCCGTTTATAATTTTAGAAGGTTGCGAAAGTCCTTTGAGGGGAGAGCCGGGGGGCCACAGGCCCCCCGCCCTCCCCTCAAGCTCCCCTCCCAACCCCCCTTAAGTTTTAGGAAAGTCGAGGAGTAAGACCGCGATTTTCTTAATATAATATAAGGGGTTGGGGGAGAGGGTTTGGGAGAGGGGGCAGGGGGCCGTGGCACCGGCGTCCCCGCCGGTGGAAACCCCTGGCCCCCTCTCCCAAAGATTACTTACAACAGTCTCAATTTGCCGGGGCGCACCTTCTTATACCTTTAGGCAATCGATCGGTGGCCGCAGCGACTCGCCGGCGCCGGCGCAGGTTAAATGTTCATGGTCAATTTTTCACCATCCCGAAATACCCATTGGAAAGAGAATTGGCCTCACCCCCAAGAATTCCCTGATTAGAGGTGAAAATATGATCCCCCGATACAGCCGGAAGGAAATGGCCCGCATCTGGAGCGAAGAGAACAAGTTTAACACTTGGCTCAAGGTGGAGCTGGCCGCCATGGAGGCCGAGGCGGAGTGCGGCATCATCCCTCCAGAGGTGCCGGGGCGGGCCATCGGCAAGGCCGCCTTCGACCTGGAGCAGATCCTGACCCTGGAAGAGAAGACCCACCACGATGTGGCCGCCTTTGTGGACCAGGTGGCCGCCGGCCTGGGCGAAGACGGCCGCTACTTTCACTTCGGCCTGACCTCCTCCGACATTCTGGATACCGCCCTGGGCCTGCGCCTGAAGGAGGCCGCCGACCTGTTGGTCGCCGACCTGGACGAATTGCTGGCGGTCTTGAAAGCCCGCGCCTATGAATTCAAGGACCTCCCGATAGTGGGCCGCACCCATGGGGTGCACGCCGAGCCCACCACTCTGGGCCTAAAATTCGCGCTGTGGTTCGCCGAGTTCCAGCGGCAGCGGGTGCGGCTGCTGGCGGCCCGGGAGACCGTGGCGGTGGGCAAGCTCTCCGGTGTGGTGGGCACCTTCGCCCATCTTCCCCCGGAAGTGGAGGCCAAGACCTGCGCCCGCCTGGGGCTGAAGCCCGCGGCCATCTCCAACCAGATCATCCAGCGGGACCGGCACGCCGAATTTTTCCTCACCTTGGCCCTGATCGGCGCCAGCGTTGAAAAAGTGGCCCTGGAGATCCGCCATCTGCAGCGCACCGAGGTGCGGGAGGTGGAAGAGGCCTTCGCCGCCGGGCAAAAGGGTTCTTCGGCCATGCCACACAAGCGCAACCCGGTCCTCTCCGAGAACCTCTGCGGGCTGGCCCGCCTGCTCCGGGGTTACGCCCTGGCGGCCCTGGAAAACGTAGCCCTGTGGCACGAACGGGATATCAGCCACTCCTCGGTGGAGCGCCTCATCGCCCCGGACAGCACAGTGCTCTTGGACTTCATGCTGGCCCGGCTAACCCGGCTGCTGCAGAACCTCCGGGCTTACCCGGACAACATAACCAAAAACCTCAACCTTACCCACGGCCTGGTCTTCTCCCAGGGCCTGCTGCTGGCCCTGATCGAAAAGGGCCTGAGCCGGGATGCGGCGTACCGCCTGGTGCAGCGCCCGGCCATGCGGGTCTGGGAGGAGGGCGGCGAGTTCCTCCAGCGGGTGCAGGAGGATAAGGATATCGGCCAGCACCTGTCCCAGCCGGAATTGGCGGCCATCTTCGACCTGAGCCGCTACCTGCGCCATGTGGACACCATCTTCGCCCGAGTGTTTTCTCAGTGAGCAGTGAGCAGTTAGGGACCGATGAATTAAGCTGGGTCAGGCCTCTGGGAAACTTTTACAATTCCCTGGCTTTTTTGCTTGATTAACCATCAGACCCCTCTTTAAAAGGAAGATATTCTCTTCCTCACCTTACCCCATGAAGAGGTGATCAGGAAACTTTCAGACATATTCCCAACCATCCTGGTAAACTTTTTCATGGGCGCCGCAAAAGTGAGCATGGTTTTCGGGACAAAGGGCCGGGCTGAGACATCGAACATGCCCAGGAAAGCATGAGGACGATCGAAATCCTTTTCCAGATAAGGGTAGGTGACGATGGAGCCGCAACCGGAAGAAAACGGGGCCAGGACCCCATTGGGCTCCACTTCCTCAAAGTTGGCTAAAGTGAACAATCCCGATAAAATATCCGGAGTGGCAAAGAAGACGACTACTTCCGGCGCATCAGACTCTTCCAGCTTATCCCACCGCTTCCAGGTAATAAATTCGGCAGGCGCCTCCATCTTGGGCAGGTGTTTGATCGCCTCCAAGACCAATTCCGGGGATTTCTTATAGCGCTCCCCTTCCATTACTCCGGGAATGCCGCAAGAGAGAAAGAATTCAAAATTCGGCCTAAGTTCCTGGGTAAAGCCCAGAAACCTCTTGCCGCCACCACAACCGATAGATTCCACATTGAAGCAGAGAGAGGCTCCTTTACGCACCCGGGATAGGACTCCAAGAAAGCATTGATGAGCCAAGGCTGGTTTCACCAGCTCAACGCCATCCGGCTGGTTAGTATAGAAAAAAACCAGGGGGAGTTCTCCCTTATCGAAATATTTATCCCAAGCCCCGACGAAGGTTTCCTTTAATTTCATGTCCATAGGTTTATTTCCTTTCTTTGCAGGTTTTCCTCTACTTTCCATACTCCCAACCTCAGCGTAAGGCAACAATTTAAGGATCTAGCCGGTCCATCTCCTGGCTGACCAAGCACCTGAGCAAAATAGCGGCCAGAGTTTCTTACCACGCCCGGAGGTGGTAGTTACAGGGGGGCCAGCCTTTTCCCTGACGCACCCTTACCGCGGGGAGCTGGACTGGACTCCTTCAGCTTCACAGCAATGAATTATCCGATCCCTGAAGGTCAGGGTTCCCCAAATCCGGGAAGAAAATCACCTTTTCGGCGAAATTTCTGCTATCATGTCGTCTACCAAACATCTGGCTACAAAAAGAGGAGTCTTACCGCGGTCAAACTCGGGAAGACGGCCGCCAATACATTTTTTGACCGCGGTGGCCAAAGCTGCCGCCTAATCTCAGATATTACCTCTCAAAGCCACAACAACTCGGAGCCGAACCGCTGCGGCAATTCCAGCAGCAACAGGCGCTCCAGTAGCGGCTGCAGGAGATTCTGCACCCAGCCGGGGCCGGAGGGCATTGACTGCCGCGGGTCCCGCCTAAGCTTACTTTCGGTCCTGGCCTATTCCGGCCCGGCCCAGGGTTATCAGGATGGAGGAGCCTTCTTTAGGGAAATGGGCGGCATTCCTCACCGTGTCGCTAGGCATCTTCATGTCCACGGTGGATGGCTCCATTTTGAACGTGGCTCTGCCGAAAATCATGGACGATCTGGCGGCGCCGCTCCCCGCGGTCCAGTGGGTAGTGATCGCTTACTTGCTGGCCATAGTCACCTTGCTTCTGAGCTTTGGGCGGCTGGCGGATATCCGAGGTTTGATGACCATCAATGCCATGGGCCTGGCCATATTCAGCGGCGGCTCCCTCTGCTGCGCTTGGTCTCCCAACGTCGCCAGCCTCATTGGTTGTCGGGGCCTGCAGGGGCTGGGGGCTTCCATGGTCATGGCCTGCGGCCCGGCGGTGCTCACCCGAGTATTCCCTTCCTGGGAGTTGGGCCGGGCCATGGGCCTGATTGGCACGGTGGTAGGGGTAGGTCTGACTTCGGGTCCGGGGCTGGCCGGGCTGATTCTCTCCCACTATTCCTGGAGGGCCATCTTTTACATCAATGTTCCCCTGGGATTCTTGGGGATTTTCCTATCCTGGAAATTTATTCCCCGGAAGCCGGGAGATACGTCGGCGCCCAACTTTGATTTTATGGGGGCCGCCTTCATGGCCCTGGCCCTGGCCGGCTTCCTGCTGGCGGGGAGCATGGGAGACCGGTGGGGCTGGGGGGACCTGAAAACCCTGTTGGGCCTTTCAGTTACCGTGATCTTTTGCCCTTTGTTCATTTGGTGGGAGCAAGGGAATGCCGCGCCGGTGGTAGACCTTTCCTTGTTTCGGGTGAGAAGCTTTTGCCTGGCCTTGTCTGCGGCCATATGCCTCTTCGTTTCTTACTTCATCGCCTTCTTCCTGATGCCTTTTTACCTGACCAAGGTGCTTGCCTGTCCCGTAGGCCAGGTGGGGATGCTGCTCATGGTGGCGCCCCTGGTTTCCATGGTGGTGGCCCCTGTTTCCGGGTGGTTTTCAGACCGGATAGGCCCGCGGCTCCTGACCACGACCGGGCTGACGGTAGTGGCAGGGGCGCTGCTCCAGGCCTCGAGGTTCACAGAGGTAACCAGGCTTTCGGAAATTGCTCTATGTCTCGGGATCATGGGCCTGGGAGCGGCGCTTTTCCAGCCTCCGAACACCAGCTCCATTATGCGGACGGTGCCGCTGGCCAGGTTGGGGGTGGCCTCCGGGCTGGTGGCCATGTCCCGGAATCTCGGCATGGTCACCGGGGTGGCCCTGGCAGGGGCGTTGTTTTCCTTAGGGTTTGGCGCCGCGGATGTCAGCGGCGAACTGGCCGACTATAAGCCGGAGATGCTGCCTTTATTTCTGGCCGGGTGGAAAACGGCATTACAATGTGCGGGGGTGGTGGCGGCCCTGGGAGCAGTCCTGACTTTTCTGCGGGATAAGAAGACAGAGAGAAGAAGCCAGAATGGCAAAAACAAAATAAGAAAGGCCTAATCAGATGCCAAGATTAATAATTTTAGGGATAGTCATTCTCTTTGCGTCTTTCTTCGGCTATGCGGGTTATCGTTTAAGGGGCGGCGGGCGCATAGCGGTAAGCTTGGCAGTAATTGGCGCCGTGATTGCTTTATTGTTAATGCGCCTTATGGGCGTTTTCTAGAAAAGAAATCGCCTACGACGATAGTGAATGAGTTAATCTCCCCAGGTTTCCGCTCCCCCTTATACACCCAAATACTTCGCCGGTTGATCCTCAAGCCGACCGTGGAGATACTTGCCCGTGGTGGCGACGCTGGCGTGCCCCAGGGTGACATGAACCGGTGGGTCGGCGCCCTTCGATCCCCCTTGGCGCCTAACCCCCCGGGCCAGCTCTTTATCGGCCGATACTTTTCAATATTTCGCTGGAACTGTTTACAATTACCAGTTTGTCGAGGTTTTTTAAAGAGCGCTCGTGATCATCCCTATCCATTGAAGACACGCAATCAGAGACCACCACCGGATAAAAACCCCGGTTTGAGGCGTCGCGCCCCGAAGATTCAATCCCGAATTCGGTTGCTATACCGGTGAATAGCAGCGTGGTAATGCCTCTTGCCCGCATTAAATATTCGAAATTCGTCCCAATGAATATGCTTGCACTGGGTTTTTCCAGGACGAGGTCGCCGTCTTTCGGCTTCACGGCTTCCGGTATCTCTCTTTCCTTTGAACCCGGGGCCATGAAAGAGGGCAACTGGTCAACCTCCGTGACCTTGAAACGCTTCATCATGGAATAGATCTGCCAGGATGACCGAAACCCCTTGGGAGGGAGAGTTATCAGGGTGTAGGCAACGGGCATCTTTCCCCTTAATCCCGCCAGCAGGGCTTGCAGGTTGCCCAGGAACTCTTCTCTATTGAATATCCGGTCCACCAGCCCGTTCTGGACATCCCAAATCACCAGACAGGTATGCTCTGGTGCAACTATTTCCGCCAAGTTTTCATAGATAATAACCCCGTTTGCTTCTTTCATCGTTGCCCTCCTTCTACAGCCTGGGCCACCGTGGTCTTAACTGATGTTATTCGGCAGCCTGGGCCTTCGCAGCCCCAAAAGGTTTTTGGTCCCTCGGCGTCCGGGAAAAATCCCCTAAAATTTCTGTCCTTGAAGCCGATTCCTTTCCGCGAGGAATGATAGCATAATTTTCCATCAATTTGTCAAACCAGCAGCCGGGCTAATCGAGGCCAAGCTCCCATTTTCCCCGGGCGCCAGCCAAGTCCCGGTGTCCCTGGCTGGCGCCCCATTAGGATTTTGCGGCCCTAAAAGCAAAATCCCCCGGCCGGGACTCCTGCGCCCACCTGATCAATATGATTGGCACGGAGATTTTTTCGATTTTTCAACGATGAGGTTCGACCAGAAGAGGCCGACTGGCTCTGATAGACAGCTATGATGAGTATATCAGCACACAAGACGCGGCGTGGTAAAGTGCATAGATATAGCGAAGCTGTCGAAAAAGTCCCGATACAACGTTTTGTCTTTTTTATACGTATTAAAATCAAATAGTTATAAGTCGTAATAAGCCAATAGATCTGGACTTTTAATGTTTTTCGACAGCCTCAGCAGGTATCGAACACCTTTGATCCAGGCCGCAGGTGGTATGTCTACATGGCCTCGGCCCTTCCCCTGGCACATCATTATTTAACGGTGCTAGCTTCGGCTCCCTAATGTGGATCAGTTTTTGGGGGGCAGGTCAAGGGTGAGCATTCAGGATCGGGTTTCCCTATCTGCGGAACTTGTTAAGCAAGTACTTCATCCGGCGCAGTGGTCGTGTGATCCACCAACTCCATGAGTTTAAGAGATTTGAAATCTCTTGCTCTTTTTGCCTGATAATTTCTTCGAGTCTATTTCTCTGATTAATTAGCTCTTCTTTAGTGATATGTTTTTCGTTATAGATAATTTCTATTGCATTTTTAAATCTAAACGAAATATCGGTCAAACGATCAAGATTAATTTTGTGTTTCCATAAAACATAAGTCAAACTCAATTGATCTCTTCTTGAATAATTTTTGATAAACCACCACCAATCATTCATCACAGAAATAACTTGTTTGTCATGATGTTCACGATAGATAATACCTGTTTCATAAAGACCCTGTTTATTAGGAAATCCGTCTTCTTTAATTAACTGTAATTGCTTTTCTATCACATTTCTGTTATCTTTGCCAAGGTCAATGCATACTAAAAACTCATCATAAAGACAATTTCTAACAGGATGCGGTGCCATAGACATTTTCGACTTTTTATTTATTGCCCTATCTATGTCTTCATAAATATCTTTTTTTAGAATATTCATATTTGCATCTACCCAAACACTCCTTTTATATTTAGGAAATAATATATGTGGATGAAGCTTATGCCAGCGTTGATTGCGGATATGATCTAATTCATCGAAAACAAGAGGCTTAATCTGCCATAAAAAATTATCTTTATTTTTTAATGTGAGATCATCAGTAAAACAAACGTATTCCCACCGAGGATCAATATAGGTATGATCTAAAAGCTCGTCATATCTTCCTGTTATGCAAGTATATATAATGCCTTTTTTCATAATCGCTGGATCGGAGTATGTCCCAAATTTAGTTGTAGGTTAATAACTGAGATTATCCGGCAACCTCGGACGCCGAACTAAAAAATTGGTTTTTAGGACATCTTCCCCATCGAAAATTCCATAAGATTTCTATTATTGAGACCACTTCCTTCCAGCGATGGCATAATAGCATAAAATTCCATGAAATTGTATATTTTTTCATTCCACGCCTTAGAGCCTAAATATTTCTTACTGTGGGACCTTAAGACCCCTGACCTGCCTTCAGTAGTTGCACCAAGTTTTAAGTTAGAGTGGCGGTCAAGCCAGAGATGGTTTGCCAAACGGAAAGCTAAAATCTTGGATTCGAAAGTTTCTAGAACCTGCCATTATATTGACCATCTCTGAAATATCAAATTGTTGAAGGTATGATCTGCATATAGTAGTAGACAACCGCCACCGCGATACCCAATCATTACCCCATAGCTACCCTGCCCAGGACTGAGTACTATCCTGGTCTATAAATTTCAGCCCCCGGAAGGCACAACCCAGGCGTTGGACTCCTGCGCCCACCTGCCTTAATATGCTCCCCCCGGATTCCCCTCATTTTTATATTGGATCAGATAGTTAAGCTCGAATAATCCCCTGTCCTATGGTAAAGGCCTTGCCCAGGAACTCGCCGATCCCGTAGTAGGTGGCATGGCCGATATCATAAACCAGGGGCTTAAGCTTCTTGAGGTTGGGGAATCCCTTTTCTCCCAGCACGTCTATCTCCGCTTTCACGTCCAGGATTTCCCCGATGAATTGGGTGTGGGACCCGAGTTCCAGGGCGTGGATGAGCTTACACTCAAAAACGAGGGGAAACTCGCCCACATAAGGCGCGTCCACCAGGCTGCTGGGGATGGGGCTGAGCCCGGTGGCGGCAAACTTGTCTTCCCTTCTGCCGGTGGCGATGCCGAAATAATCCGTTTCCTTAATATGCGATTCCGAAGGAATGTTTACCGTAAAAGCTTGCCGCTCTTTGAGGTTGTGATAGGTGTAAGTCGCTTCCCGGAAAGAGACCGCGATACATGGTGGTTTGCGGCAGCAGACCATGCCCGCGGCCGCGGTGGCGGCGTTTGGCTTGCCATCACCGCCGTAGGTACCGATGACCCATACAGGCATTGGGTAGGCCAAGATTATCGGTCCCAACGATTTTTTCATGGGGTTTCTCCTTGAGTCATCTAGGGTTTATACTATGAACAGCAGGAACTGTATCACAATAATACTGACAGTGAGGTCCAGATTGTGTCGAAGGTCATGATCCACCCTGCTACCTATGAGAGCGTCCGGCCGGCGGTCGACAGGGCTTTTGAACTTTTTCCCCTTAAACTGCAGGGGAAAAGGGTCTTGATAAAACCCAATGTGCTTCGGGCTTCCGAGGCAAGTGAAGGCATCGTCACCCATCCGGCCGTGCTTCGTGCCGTAGTGGATAAGGTGGAAACCTTGGGGCCTGCCGCCATCGTGGTGGGGGACAACCCCGGCCTTTTCAGTTATGGCGCGAACGAGGAAAGCTTTAAAAAAACCGGCCTGCTGGAGGCATCTAAGGGCTATTACCAAAACATCGGCAACGATTCGCTCCAGGTGGATTTCAATCCAGATTTCCTGCCCGCGGTGAGCCTCTCCCGTATTGTGCTGGACGCCGATATTATCATAAGCCTGCCCAAATTCAAAACCCACGGCTTGACCGTCATTACCGGAGCCATCAAAAACAGCTACGGCTTTTTGCCCGGGGCCCAGAAAGCCCAACTTCACCAGGCAGCCGGCAGCCCCGCCCGCTTCCATGAAATGATCGTTGACTTGTTCAGGCTCCGGGTACCGGACTTTTTCCTGGTGGACGCGGTGGTGGGCATGGAGGGCAACGGTCCAGCTTCCCCTGACCTGAGAGACATTGGTCTGATCCTGGCCTCTGACAACGCGGTGGCCCTGGATGCGGTCATTGCCGCGATGATGGGCTGTGAACCGGGGCGGTTGCGTTTCCTGCAGAAGGCAAAGGAACTGGGCTTGGGCGACTATGACCTCAGTAACCTTGAAATCCTGGGGAACTTGAAACCACTGCCCGATTTCCAGTTGCCACCGCTGGGTGGTGAGGCGGTTATGCAGAACGAAACCATCCAGGGCCTGATCCACCAGCGAACCCTTTTGCGGCCGCAAGCCGATCCTGAATGGTGCACCGGTTGTGGCACCTGCATTGATCAATGTCCGGTATCGGCCTTGTCCATGAACGATGACCTCCCCCAGGTGGATCCCGATGCTTGTATCATTTGTTTTTGCTGCCAGGAAATCTGTCCTGAGAAAGCCATTACCCTGAGATAAATAATGGGGGTCGCAGCATGATTTCTAGAGGGCAGTTCGCTACGGTGCGCCTGATTATCCTGACCATTGCGGTCCTCAGCCAAATATATCTCTTTCTCCGAATCCGGCAGGCCGTCAGATCCTCAGGTCGATCTGCCCGCTGCAAATCCTGGGTCACCGGCCTGGCGGGCACCGCCATCGTCCTTCTCTTTGCCATGAATGGATACCTCATATTCCGGCCTATCCCCTGGGTGGACCCGCCGGCGGTGGCCGAGGTCGTCCTCTTCTATCCCCCGGCCGTGTGGGGCTTTGGTTCGATCTTCTCCGCGCTGCTCCTCGGTCTTGCCCAGCTCCTTGGGGGGTTGTGGCGGATGGCTGGGCGATTCTGGCGCGGCCCGATCAGCCAGAGATCTACCCTTCCTGTGAACCTCGATCGCCGTCGCTTTATTCAAGCCGGAGTAACCGGGCTCGTCGCCGCCCCCTTGATACTTTCCGGATACGGTGCAGCCTATGCCGACAAGGCCTATGAGGTTCGGGAACTCACCTTGCCCTTTGGCCGCTCTTTGCGGGTTGTCCAGCTCACCGACATCCATGCCGGCATCTATATGACCCAGGCAGAGATCCGGCGCTTTGTCGATCAGGTCGCGGCGCTCCGGCCCGACCTGTTCGTCCTCACCGGGGATTACATCTCCAACTCCATGAAGTTTCTTCCAGGCTGTGTGGAGGAGATGGCCCGGGTGCGCCCCCGGTATGGAACTTTCGCCACCATGGGTAATCATGAACACTGGTATGGAAAGCAGAGAGAGATCCTGGCGCTATTCCAGCAACAGCGGATCACGTTTCTGCTCAACGCGCACCGGGTGATTCAAACTGAACAGGGCCCATTGGCGGTGGCCGGTATTGATGACCTCTGGTCCGGGTATCCTGATTTGCTGGGCGCCTTGCAGGGGCTGGATTCCACCATCCCGACGATCCTGCTCTCGCATCGGCCGGAGATTTTCCCTCGGGCTGCTGGTTACGGTGTCCCCCTTACCCTATCGGGCCATTATCATGGGGGCCAGATCAAGCTGAGTCTGCCAGGAGGGGATATCAGCCTGGCCCACCTGTGGACCCCCTATCCTGAGGGGCTTTTCCGAATCAAGGACTGCCATCTGTACGTAAGTCGCGGCATAGGAACCACGTTCACCCCGGTGCGATTGAATGCCCGGCCGGAGGTGACCCTGTTCCACCTGATTTAGCCTTCAGAGCGAGAAACAGCTCCGCAGACCGGCGAGCCAGCGCCAAGACCCCCGGCCACTCCTGGCTCCATTTAACCCCTTCCAAATAACCCTTGCCCTATTTGCGAGCCCCCCTGCGGGACTCTCATGAAGCTGCGGGGTGGGCGGAGGCGCTGACCTGCCCCAACTTCGGCCCCCAGGGCCAGTTGGAAGCCTGGCCCTCCCCGGGTGGCCTTGGGGTCCACCATAAGCTAACTGCTTATCGTGGTCACCACCGGGTGGCCACCATCGGCACTACCATCGAAGCCACCACCATCACCAACGATAGCCAAGGAAATTTCCGGCCCTGGAAACCAAAACCCCGCGATGGGGCCCCAGTCCCCCCTGTGCCAATATTATCCGTCCGGAAATTTTTGGATTTTTCAACGATGAGGTTCGACCAGAGAAAGCCAACAGGCTCTGAGAGACAGTTCTGGCGAGTATATCAGCACATCAGACGCCGGGTGGCAAGGTGCGGATCAAGGGCAGCACTCGAAACCCTGGCTTGGATATTTCCTACCCCCAATACCCTCCTTGGTTGATTGCCGGAACTAACTTTCCAATTATAAGGTGGACAAGAGATGAAAATGCTTCGCCCGATACCCATGACTATTAAGGAGCTTATATAAAATTCTCTATAGAAATCATTTTAGATATATATAAATTTTTTTCATAGCAAATTTATAAAACACTTCATTATTTTTCTTGACATCCCCTTAATTCCATGCAGAGTTGGCCTTGAAAGACACGGGTCTCAAGAAAGAGGCCGGTTGCCTGGAGGAAGGCACTCCGGTCTTTTTTTCTGTGTTTAAAGGAGGGCCTGAGGGGCTAAAGCCAGCCAAGGCCCCCCCACCGAACTCCTTATGGGCTCGACGACCTGCGGCGGTTGCATCTGAAGCCCATGATTTTCTTCCGTATCACTATGGGATTGGTTTTATTTGGGGTTGTTAAGGACGGTCTTTTTTTAAAGCACCCTTAAAGGAGAGGTAAGGAAAATGGCCAGCGTTTATAGATTCCTATTAAGCTTGTTAGTCGGCGCTCTGGTATTTGGCCCGATTCATGCCCATGCCCAAACTTCAGTTACGCAGTATGGCACCAACGGAGGTTACGGAGAAAACGGCGGGGATTTGGTCTTGCTGGATGCTGCCAGCGGCAGTGCCGATTACCTGTACCTTTATCAGTATGCCTATGGGGGCACCGGCGGCTACGGCGACAACTCGGCTTCCCCCGGCAATGGCGGTTATGCCAGCTCTTTCCTGGATTCCAGTGCGGGACTGGGCACCTATTCCACCTCTTATAATGTCTATGCCATTGGCGGTCAGGGAGGCACCGGCGCCTCCGGAAGTTCGGCCAATGGCGGCTTGGGCGGCAATGCCCTGGCCGGCTTCTCTCTCGTAGGCGCGGGTGATATATCCGGCTTGGCCAACGCCACCGGGGGCAACGGTGGCAATGTCTTCGGCAGCGGCAACGGGGGCAACGGCGGCCAGGCCACCCTGGCGACGGTCTACGGCGCCTCCACCTCGGGCGGCACCGTCAACGTCTCTGGTTACGCCACCGGGGGCAACGGTGGCAATGTCTTCGGCAGCGGCAACGGCGGCAACGGCGGCCAGGCCACCGCCAGCATTAATAACGTCGCAAATAACCTCGCAGCTTCGGCCGTCGCCTCTGGTGGGGGCGGCGGCTGGTCCTATAATGGCGGCAACGGCGGCCAGGGCGGTGCGGCCACCGCCACGGTGCAGGCCACCAGCTCTTCTTCTTACGTGGGGTCGAACGCCAGCGCCACCGGGGGCAGCGGCGGCGGCGTCTCTAACGGCAGCAACAGCCAGGCCGGGAACGGCGGCAATGCCGTGGCCAGCGCCTCGGGAAATTCGGCTGCTTATTATTGGGGGAATCCCGTGACATCTAACGCCAGTGGCGGCGGTGGCGGCAACGTCTATACCGGCACCGGCAGCGGCGGCAACGGGGGCGCGGCCGCGGCCCAGAGTTTTTATACCACCAGCCAGAACCAGTATAGGGAAACTATTTCCGCTAACGCCTATGGCGGCGGTGGCGGTCAGGGCCTGGGAACCGGCAACTCCGGCGGCCAGGGCGGTAACGCCAATGCCATGGCTACTGGCACCTCTTTAGGTACCCTCTACGTCAATTCGTCTGCTACCGGCGGTCAGGGGGGCAGCGACTCCTCCGGCAACTTTGCCAGCGCCGGGAATGCGCTGGCAACTTCCACCGGTACCGCTGCTTCTGGCCGCGTTGGCTCTTACGCGATAAGTAATTTGGGAAATGGCTATTTTGTTAACGGACAGGCTTCGGCACCTATTCTCAATGGGACGAGCATATCGGTGGCGGGCACTAATGTCGGCCAGCCGCTCCAGACCCTTGCCGATGCCCAAGGCAACCAGGCGGTAGCCTTCGGCACTGCTCTACCCAGCAAAATCGAGGCTATGTTGGCCCAGTATCAGAGGGTTTACTACTCGTTTAAGGGAAATGGACCGGTTCTGGGCTACGGAATCCTGGGCGGCATGGCCTCGGGCAGCGGTGCCGGTACTTACAATTCTTCTCTTGAATATAATCTCAGCATCCAGGGCATCAGCAATCCTCAGGACCTGGTCGTGGGGCTGATGGGCTCAAGCTTTAGCGGACCTGGGTTTGTCAGCTTGGAGTTTTCAATTGTTGATCAGGGCCAGCGGCTCTTCGACCAGACATTCAGCAGCGCCGCCTCGGCCCAGGCTTTCTTCAATAATGATGTTCTCGATCTGGGCTTGCTGACCTCAATTCCGCTCACCGGTTCTGATTTGGATCTGATCTTTAATTGCAGTCTGGTTGCTTCCAACAACTCAGGGGCCGATTTCAACTTCGTCTATGGCAACGGGACACCACAGGTGATCCCTTTACCTGGCAGCGCCTTGCTCCTCCTGACCGGCCTGGCGGGACTGGGGATCTTGAGAAAGAAGGGGAAGGCTAAAAAAAGCTAGACCCTCTGCCAAGCAGATAAGCCCAAGGCAGGGTCAGCGATGGCCCTGCCTTTTTTGTTTCCAAGTTGTAGCGAGTTCCTTGCGAGACTGTCGAAAAAGGTTTGGACTTGGCTGATTTCCCTCCTTCAAATAAGTTCCTTCCCCAAACCGAGATCTAGTTCCAAATCGCAGTCAAAGTTATTGTCGGCAGCAAATCCGAAGCCTCATGCCAACGCGCCTGCCCAGAAAAGGCTCGAGGAAGGATCGGTCAAACTTACTGACGAAAACTCCCCTTGCGAGGCTGCCAAAAAAAAAGTTGTCTCTCGATTAACTCACCGTTAGCAGGTGATTTCCCTAAGAGCCAGAATATGCTATTATTTTAATAATGTGGCTTATTCGGATAAAAAATAAGGTTGGGGGCAAGCTCCTGGGGGTCACCCTGCTTTCCTTATTGGTGGCCCTGGTGGGTCTGCTCCTGGTCATCCAATACCTGGCCACCCGCCAGATCCTGGAATGGCACCGCCAGCGGGTGAAGTTGGTGGCCCGCCTGGTGCTGGCGGAATACCAGGGGACGATCCAGCGGGTGCAACAGGCGGCCAGCCTGTTGGCCGACAACCCCTCTTACGGCGAACTTCTGGCGGCCGGCAATGTCGAGGCCTTGCGCAGCCTGGTGACTCCCATGATGAAGGCCACCGGCCTCCAGGTCCTCACCATCACCGATTACCAGGGGGTGATTGAAGTCCGGGCCCACGACCCGGGTGCCCTGGGGATCAACATTTCCAGCAATCCCCTGGTGCGGGCCGGCCTCAAGGGTCGAGAGGCCACCCGGATGACCACCTGGAAGGACACCATCGCCCTGAGTGCCTCGGCCCCCATTAACTACCAGGATAAGATTGTCGGGGTGGTCCTCACCGGGGTGCTCATCGACCGGAGCTTCGTGGAGTCCCTCTCCCGGCCTGGCGCGGAAGTGGCCATCTTCTATGGCAACCGCCTGGTGGTCAATTCCTTCAAAGACCTGCCGGAAAGCGCCCTGAACCAGATTCTCCTCAGCAAAAAACTGGCCGCCAGCGCCGGCGGCGCCATCGACCGCATCCAGATCCTGCCGCTGGGCCGCGAATCCTATACCGTCAACTTCCTGCCCCTGGAAGAAGATGAAGAGAAGCCTTGGGAAAACCTGATTGTGGTGGGGGTCAATCGCCGGGAACTGGAGCCCACCCTCTTCACCCTGAAGCTGGTGATCTTCGGGGTAGGCGGGGCCTCTGCCGGCCTCGCCGGCCTCCTGAGCTTCGGGCTTTCCTCGGGAATGCGGCGGCAAATCGCCCACTTGGCCGAAGGCACCCGGCGGGCGGCCCAAGATGAGCTGGCCGGGGCGATCCCGGTGACCAGCCGCGATGAGCTGGGTGAGCTGGCCGAATCCTTCAACGCCATGACCCGGGCCCTGGGGGAAAAGACCCGCCAGCTTCAGGCCGAAAGGGACCGGGTGGCGGCCAACGCCGATTTTCTGTCCATGATCGTCCATGACATCAAGACCCCGCTGACCGGGGTACGCCTCACCATCGAGGCCCTGGAGGATGAGACCCTGCCCCCGGAGATCCACGCCAAATTACAGGGGATTATTCAGCGCAGCGAGGGCCTGCTGCTGCACCTGCATAATGTCCTGGACCTGAGCCGCTTTGAGTCCGGCCGCCTGGCCCTGAAGCCCGAAGCCGTGCCCCCGGGGTTCATTATCCAAAGGCTGCTGCACCACTTCGGTCCCCTGGCGCAGCACCAGGGGGTGGCCTTGAAAACCGCGCCCCTGCCGCCAAACTTGCCGCCCATCCGAGTGGATGAGCCTTCCCTGGACCGGGTGCTCTCCAACCTCCTGGTGAACGCCCTGGCCGCTACTCCCCACGGTGGCCACATTCAGCTGGCCACCCAGGTCCGGGATGGGGCCCAGCCTCGGGAAGTGGAAATCACCGTGGCCGACACCGGCCGCGGCCTCGACCCCGAGGACCAGAAGCATTTGTTTGAAAAATTCCGCCTCTCCGGTTCGAAACCCGAGGGCACCGGCCTGGGCCTCTATATCTGCAAGACCCTGGTGGAGGCCAACCATGGCCGCCTCTGGGTGGAAAGCGAGCCGGGACGGGGCGCCACCTTTCATCTGGCCTTCCCCGCCGCCAATGAGGAAGAGGAAGTTTAAATGAGCGAGGCGCCGATAAAGTCTTAACTTGTTAATCTCGTTCCCCAGCTGAACTTGGGAACGAAAATGAAAGTTTTTCCACGAAAAGCCAAAAACCAAAAACGAAAAACCATAAACCACTATGCGCCCCTGGATTTTGGTGATCGACGACGACCCCTGGACCCGGGAAGCCCTGGGGGCTATCCTGCGCCGGGCCGGCTACCGGGTGACCACCGCCGCCATGTTCGAGCCGAAGCTGCTCCGCGGCTACGTTTCCTCCGGCTGCCAGGTGGCGGTGGTCGATTTCCATCTTCCCAGCCTTAACGGCCTGGAAGTGGCCCGGCGGCTCAAAGAGCTGCAACCGGAGTGCCGCATCGTCATGATCTCCTCGGAGCCGCCCGAGGTCGCCGATCTGGCCGGCCAGGACCCGCTGGTGGATCACTTCCTGGCCAAACCCTTCTCCAAGGACGCCATCCTCGAGGTCATCGCCAAACTTTGCCCTACGCCGGCCGCCTGATCCAACCTCTCTTTGCCGCCGATCCCCCTCGCCTGGCCGATTGGCTCCTCACCAGGGTGCGCCAGGAGGGGCTATTCCAGCCCGGCGACCGCGTCCTGGTGGCGGTGTCCGGCGGTCCTGACTCCGTGGCCCTGCTGCACCTGCTTGCCGGCTGGCGCCGGGAATTGGGGCTGGAGTTGGCGGTGGGCCATTTCGACCATACCCTCCGGGGCCGGGAATCCGAGGAGGAGGCCGCCTTTGTCGCGGCGCTGGCCCATAAATTGGCTCTCCCTTTGCATCCGGGCCGGGGCGACGTCAAGGACCTGGCCCGCCGGCGCAAAATCTCCCTGCAGATGGCGGCTCGCCAGCTGCGCCTCACTTTCTTGCGGGACACCTGCCGGGCCCAGGGCTATGACAAGTTGGCCCTGGCCCACACCGCCGACGACCAGGTGGAACTCTTCTTCCTCCGCCTGCTCCGGGGCGCCGGCCCCGAGGGCCTGAAGGGCATGTTGGCCGCCACCCCGGAGGGCACGGTGCGGCCCCTGCTGGCCGTGGGCAAGGCCGCCTTGCTGGCCTGGCTGGCCCATAACCATCTGCCTTATCGCCGGGACCTTAGCAACCTGAGCCGCGCCTACCGGCGCAACCGCCTCCGCCTGGACCTGCTGCCGGAATTGCAGCGCCTCTATAATCCCCGCTTGAAGGAGGCCGTCTGGCGCACCCAGGCCCTCCTCCAGGAGGAAGAGCGCCTCCTGGCCCTGGAAACCTTCCGCCTCCTGGCCCAGATCTGCCGCTCCCTGGAGACCGATTTCTATGTCCTGGACCTTCCCCGGTTTCTGGCCCTGGACCCCGGCTGGCAACTGCGCCTGCTCCGAACCGCCATCGGCCAGATCGAGAGCGAACCAACCCTCACGGCCGCCCAGACCGCCGCCGTGCTAGCTTTGGCTCACGGAGCCAGAAGCGGGGGCCTCCTGGCCCTGGGCGCAGCCCGCCTGGCCCGGGCCGGCTCCCAGTTGCATATCTTCCGGCCCCTGCCCCCGCCGCCCACCGGCGAGCCCACCCTGCTCCCGGCCCCTCCCGCCGCGGCGGAATCGCCGGAAGGCTGGCGCTGGACCCTCAGCAGCCGGTCCGGCCAGGACGGGGGCCTCATCTCCCTGGAACCCCACCTGGCCGTGCTGGCGCAGGAGCGCCTCACTTTCCCCCTCCAGGCCCGTTATTTCCAGGCCGGCGACCGGTTCTGGCCCCTGGGCGCAGCAGGGCCCAGGAAACTCCAGGACTTCCTGGTGGACGCCAAAATCCCCCGCTGGCTGCGGCCCCATATCCCTCTGGTGGAAAGCGGCGGCCAGATCGTCTGGGTGGCGGGCCTGCGCCCGGCCGAACCGGTAAAGGTGACCGCGGCCAGCCGCCGCCTCCTGGTCCTCGACCTCACCCCCACCCGGTCCGCCACTCAACGCCTCTGGGACTTGCTGCTGGCCTGGCGTGGTCACCAAAGATAAGGGCGGGTTTTAACCCCGCCTCTACACCACCTGTTCCCATGCATCTGCTTGGGAACAAATTGCTCCCAAGCTCTACTTGGGCAAAATTTGGGTCAGGTAATTGCCAAAATCGCCCCCCCAATTACTGCTCCTCAATCCCTGGATCTACGATTTCGCGGCTTATGATTATTTTGCCCAGCCCCTGGGGCTCCTTTATCTGGCCGGCTGGCTTAGGAACCAGGGCGCGGCAGTGCACCTCCTGGACTGCCTGGACGTGCCCCACTCCCGCCCCGGACCCTTCGGCACCGGCCATTACCCCAAAGAGATTATCCCCACTCCGGCCCCCTTGGCGGACATCCCCCGGCGCTTCGGGCGCTACGGCCTCAGCGAGGCCGATTTTCGGGGGCGTTTGGCCCAAATTCCCCGCCCCGACGCGGTGCTGGTAACCTCCCTCATGACCTACTGGTATCCCGGGGTCATTGCGGCCATCCGCTTAGTCCGCCAGCATTTCCCCGAAACCCCGGTAATTCTGGGGGGCATTTACGCCAGCCTCTGCCCGGACCACGCCCGCCGCCACAGCGGCGCAGACCTGGTCCTGCCCGGCCCCTGGGAAATCGGACTGCCGCCTCATCTCGCCGACCTGGGCCTGCCGTGGTCTGCCGTCGTCCCCGCCGACCTGGACGACTTGCCCTATCCGGGACTGGACCTGTCCCGTCATCTCTCCTATATCCCCATTCTCACCTCTCGGGGTTGCCCCCTGGACTGCGACTACTGCGCCTCCCGCCTGCTGCAGCCCGACTTCCGGCACCGCCGCCCCGCCGCGGTGGCCGCGGAACTGGCCCACTGGCAGGATCGCCTGGGCCTGCAAGACGTGGCCTTCTACGATGACGCCCTCCTGGTGCAGGCCCAAGACCATCTCTTGATTATCCTGGAAGAACTGGCCCGCCAGGGCCGCGCCTTTCGCTTTCATACTCCCAACGGCCTCCAGGCCCGCCTGATCACCCGAGAGGTGGCCGGCTGGCTGCGGCGGGCGCACTTTACCACCCTGCGCCTGGGGCTGGAAACCACCACCCTGGGAAGCGCCCGCCTGGACCGCAAACTCGGACCCGGCGACCTGGAGGCCGCCGTGGCCCATCTCCGCCAGGCCGGTTTTTCCCCTAAACAAATCGGGGTCTATCTGCTGCTGGGCCTGCCGGACCAGGAGGAGGCCGAGGTGGCCGCCGCCATCCGCCGGGTGCAGGAGCTGGGGGCCACCCCGGTCCTGGCCCACTACTCCCCCATCCCCGGCACCACCCTGTGGCCCCGGGCCTGCGCCTGCTCCCGCTACGATCTGGCGGCTGAACCCCTGGGCCACAACAACTCCGTCTTCCCCTGCCTGCCGCAATTCTCCTGGAGCTCCTACACCTCTCTGAAACACCTGGCGGCGGAGTAAGAATTGTGGTAGGGTACTGTAGGGGCGAACCTTGTGTTCGCCCTGACAGATTGGGCAAATACGAGATTCGCCCCTACAAAACTTCGCTGGTGGGGAATAATTAAGTTATGGGAACCTCCAGTGCCCGGCGGGCGCCCAGCACCCGCCTCTGGCGTCGGGCCAAGCTCACGGCCACCCGTTATCTTTCTCCTGCCAATGCTGGCGCGGTTGTTGCCGGAGAAGTGGCGGCCCGCTATGTGGCGGCCCTGGGAGAGGGGGGCGGACCGGGACCCACCGGCCCCCTAAGCGCCTTTCGTCTGACCCGCCGGGTGGCCCAAAACCTGGGGGCTTTCTGCTCCCAGGCTGCCTCCCAAGGCTGGCCGGCGGCCCTGGAAGACCTGGGTTTGAAAGACCTGGCCGGGAAACCCCCTGAGGCCCTGGCCCAGGCCCTCAGCGCCACCCTCGGGGTCCCGGGCGGCGGGCTGGAGCAGGCCGTGGCCCATACCGCCCTGCTGGAAACCCTGATGAATCTCCCAGGTAACTCCGGGGCACAACCCAAGGCCGCCGGCCTGGCGGGGCGCTTTCTGGCCGCCGCCCTCCACCTGCGGCTGGCCCTGGACCTGGGCGACTCCCTGGAAGCCGCCGCCCCGGGGATTTTCCCCTTGCGGCAAGGGCTGGCCGAATTGTCCGATTGCCTCGACCGGGCTGCGGTAATCCCCACTCTGCCGGCCGCGCCCCGCACTCCGGGAGACTGGCTGGGCCTGCCAGGCTGGACCTGGGTCAGTCATTTGTTGGCCGGCCTGCTCTCGAATTTAACCGGCCAAAGTTCTTCCGCAGATTCTCCTGAAAATATCTAAACCGATTATGGCCTGAACTGTCCTGAATTAGACTTGACCAGATAACCTCTCCATCCAAGTTTAATATTCTCTGACACCTTGAATTTTTCAATGATCCCCCCTACCAAAACACATTTCATTATCCGGATCATATTTGCAGTTTTTGCCGGGTTGGTGATTATGGAAGGGTTTGGCAAATCATCTGCTTATTGAAAGCTTAGTATGTCTATAATCCGTGGGGGTATTTTCGGGCTAATGACTTTAAATTATCCTCTCCTAACTTGTTGATTTTATTAAAATACTTATAACTTATTGATTTAACATATAAATTAATCTTTTGATTTTCCTAATAAAAAATCCTATAGTAGTTATGGAGATTAGAGATGAAGCAAGCTCAGTACTATATTGCTATTGCCATTTTCTCCGCTCTCATAGACACTTCGGCGTGCACTCCTCTTATCTTGGGCCGTGTCAGTACCGCTACCTACCAGTCACATTCCACTAACGCTACATTCTTCGTTGTTCCAAGTGGTGGAACCACACTTACAGAAAAAAACATCCAAAACCTCATCGCAAAGGAAATGGAGAAAATTGGTTTCAGGCGAACTACCAATGTAGCCGATGCCGACTTAGCCGTGGTTTATTCCTACTCAATCGGGGCCGGTACTACCTCTGTCTCAAGTTCCCCTGATTTTGTCTGGGGAGGCCAAAAAGTTGAGTCTTCAACCGAGTATCCGCGCTATTTCTTCGTTGGCATCATTGATCGGGCACAAACAATTAACCCAAAAGACCCTGTTTTTATATGGCAAGGCGAGATCTATAGTTCCGGCTCGAGTTCAAACATCGCGTTGCTTGCAGAAAGCTTCGTCACAGAACTGTTCAAGTGGTATGGAAAAAATGTTACAAATAAAAGGTTCATAAACCCACGCCTGTAAAGTGACTTTTTATCATAATCGAATGGAAATGGAATGTTTTAAGTTCACCAATAATTTACAAGAGGTTATCGAACCTTGACTCTTCCTCAAATCCTTTGTAGGGCAATTGAAATAATGCTTGTCCTCTATGTTGCCCGCCGAATACATCTGTGGTTTAAAAATGAGCCATTAAAGAGACCTGTAAAGTTCGAGCCTCGGGCGTTTCCAAAAGGTTCAATCTTTCAGAAAACATCATCAGAACTAACTTTAGGCCCAAAGGATAGATTACTTAAGGCCAAAAAGGGGTTCTCCCCGAGGCATCCTCAGAAGACAAGGATAGTTATGAAAGGCAAGTTTATGGGAGGAATGATTATTCTTCGTAACGCAGCCGAGAAAATTATAGCTTTTAATGAAAATCCTAAAGATCGACCACGTGAAAGTTATCATCAGGTTCTTACTGCGAGAGAAGGAAATATGTCCTTCGTTACTCCTGATGGAAATGTTAATAAAAATAATCTTGAAAAGATAGATTTGGCACTCAGAAGCTATTTTAGTATGAACAGGGGAGGTAGAATGGGCGAAACAGAGGAATTTTTAGATAGACTCATAGTAAACCTTCAAAAAGAGCAAATAAGAAAGATTTTAGCAAGATTGAGAGAGGTTAGCATCACTTTTCCAGAAATAAAGGATTATAAATCAGACGCAGAAGAATTATATGATTCTTTTTCCAACCCTAATGGTGGGCTATCAATAGATGGGACTAATTTTTGTGTTGGAGCGACGAAGGTGATGCATTGTCTTTTCCCAGAATTATTTATAATGTTAGACAGAAATGTTGCAGAATCTATTCGTAGTACAAATCATAGTTTTGGTAGAAATCACAATAATTTTGTATCTTATTGGGAAGCTATGAGGGTTTGTAAAAAAGAATTAGAAGAATGGCAGAAAGAAAATGGGGATTTGGATAGTTTGCTAAGGTTAGATGATGAGCCAACCACGCTGACCAGAATTTTCGACAAATGTGCATTCATCATGGCCATTCAGGCAAATAATTAACGAACTAACCTTCGTATAACTGCTAATTATTCGCTCCTGGCTAAAAAGAAAATCGTAGTTGATATGAGATTCATAACTACATTAGATATCATGCCACCTTTTAAATTTCGCCCTCAATGTCAGATTAAATCTGATCACCTTTCGATGGTTGTCAGGTTAAATCTTGTTCAAAGCACCTTAACTCTTGATTTCAATAATTCCAATCGCACCTGACTAAGGGATTTATGAGAAATTCGGGCTATCCGACCATTGCTCAAAGGATTTGGCTTAAAGAACAGAAACTTGGGCGGATTTTTCCCGGACAAAGAGGTCCCCAAAACGGTTTTTTGCCGCATCAGCCAAGCCTGGGGTATAATTCAAGGATGATGACCCGCCAACCTTTTAATCGACCAGCAAGTTGGAGGTCGCGGAATGAAGAGAAAGCTCACCCTCATTGCCGTTATGTTCGGGGTCGGTCTGGGCTGTTTGGCCGGACTGCCGCAGGTAAAGGAAGCGGGGGCGCAAATCGGGGAGGAGATGGCCTTGGCCCAAACGAAATTCGGCTTCAAACTGTTTAACCAGCTAATTGGTGAGAAGGAGCAAAATCTCTTTATCTCCCCGGCCAGTATTTCCTTCGCTCTGGGGATGACTTATAACGGGGCGGCGGGGGCAACCCAGCAAGCCATGGCCCAGACCATGGAAATCCAGGGGTTAAGCCTGGAGACAGTGAACCGCGGAAATGGACGCCTGCGCCAGGATTTGAGCGCTCCGGACCCGAAGGTCAAGCTGCACCTGGCCAACTCCCTGTGGCTGAACCAGGGGCAGGCCTTCAAGCCGGAGTTTTTGAAAAATAATGAGCAGTTCTACGCGGCGGCCTTGAAGGTCCTGAATTTTGGCGATCCCGGGGCCCCGGCGGCCATCAACTCCTGGGTGGCGAAGGCCACCGAAAACAAGATCACCCGGATTGTCGATAAGATCGAGCCTCCCCTCATCTTAATTAACGCCATTTACTTTAAGGGGACCTGGAACCGGCCGTTTGAAAAGGCCCTGACCAAGGAGCGGCCTTTTAATTTGCTGAACGGCAAACAGAAGCAGGTGCCGATGATGTCCCAATCGGGCTCTTATATGTATTACCAGGGCAAGAATTTTCAGGCCGTGAACCTGCCATATGGGGAAAAAACGAGATTCGGCATGAAGATTTTTTTACCCGAAAAGAACTCGAGCCTGAAGGAGTTTTTCCGGGAATTGAACGCCGACAATTGGCGGCAATGGCTGGCCGCGTTGCAGCCGACCCCTGGCACGATCATCCTGCCGCGCTTTAAATTGGAATACGACACCTCTCTGAAAGCCCCCTTAAAGGCCCTGGGAATGGCGCCGGCCTTTGATAGGCAGCAGGCAGATTTTTCCAACCTCTGTCCCCCACCCGGCGTCTATATTGATGATGTCATCCATAAGACCTTTGTGGAGGTCAACGAGGAGGGCACTGAGGCGGCGGCGGTGACCGCGGTGAAAATGGTGGGGATGATGGCGCCACGGCGTGCGGAGAAGACCTTCACCATGGTGGTGGATCGCCCCTTCTTCGTGGCCATTGACGACCGCGAAACCGGGGCCTTGCTGTTTCTGGGGGCCATCCTTGATCCTTTGCAATAAACTGGCCACCTCCCCAAATCTTATGCATAAAACCGGCAACCATAATTCCCTGCTCCAAATAACCCGCCTTAGCAAGCGCTTCGGCGGCCTGCCGGCCCTTTCCCAAGTGAGCTTTTCGGTGGCGGCGGGGCAGGTCACCGCTCTCATTGGCCCCAACGGCGCCGGCAAGACCACCCTGATCAACTGCCTCACCGGAGTCCTCCGGCCCGATGGCGGGGAAATCCTCTTTGCCGGCGGCAATCTGGCCGGCCTCCCGGCCCACCGCATCGCCCGCCTGGGGATTAGCCGCACTTTTCAAAATTTGCGCCTTTTCCCCCGCCTCTCGGTCCTGGATAACGTGCTCTGCGGCCTCACGCCCCAGGCCGGCGACTCCCTGCTCCAGGCCCTGCTTCGCCCCCCGGGGTTGCGCCACCGGGAGCGCCGCCTCCGGCTCACCGCCATGGAGGCCCTGGACCAATTCGGCCTGGCGGATAAAGCGGCTCTACCGGCGGGGATCTTACCTTATGGCGACAAGAAACGCCTGGAATTGGCCCGGGCCTTCGTCTCCCAGCCGGTGCTCACCCTGCTGGATGAGCCGGTGGCCGGCCTCAACCCCGAAGAGACTGCCGAGATTGCCGGTCTTATCCGCCAGATGCGCCTCTCCGGCAAGACCATGGTCCTGGTGGAGCATGACCTGGAACTGGTCATGGGGGTTTCCGACCATGTGGTGGTCCTGGACGGCGGCAGCCGCATCGCCGCCGGCTCCCCGGAGGAAATCCGGACCAACCCCCTGGTGCTGGAGGCCTACCTGGGTCGCATGAGCGCCACGGCTTAAAAAACCTCGGCCCCTGGGCGGTCCTGGAAAAAATCCCCCAAAGCCCCGCGCCTGATACCAATTCGCGATCAAATGAATATTTTTTCCGTAGGGACGAACCTTGTGTTCTCCCAAAAAAGGCGGGCTATTCCAAAGTTAGTCCAGACATTTTGTTACCTGTTTGGTGGCAACTTGCTAGGAGTCGCCCAATTTTCTCCTCATTCCCAAAAATAAAGGCGCCGCGGAGTGCGCCCTTAAATAACCTCAGGTTAAAATTTCCCAGGGGGAGTTGCATTATTTCCTGGAGATCGCCAGGCCATCAGTCCCCAGGCTCAGTTGCCCCCCGGTCTGATCCGACCGGTCCCCCCAGGCAAAAAAAGGGGCAGGCTCTGAAGCTCTGCCCTTTGGGTGCGGCCACGGCCCGGCGTCCGGGCCAAAAAAAGGCGCTACCTCATCTCAATGTTAAACCCCTGGGGACCAATGGTTAGCTGTACCCCTTGCTGGACCGAATAGAGCTGGATCTGGACCCCATGCTGGTTTCTCATGGTGACGCCGCCCACTCCGCCGGCCACGGCCACGCCGGCGCCTACCGCGACATAATTGCCCGCCAGTTCTCTGGGCCGATACAAATTGTAAACATTGCCTACGGCGCTAATGGACGAAAAACCGACATCGCCCACACTGAGGCCCGAGACGCTAAAGCGGTATTCTTTTCCCTGATAGCGCAAAACCCCGCTGCCCCAACTGGTCCCGATCCCGGCGGCGATGCTGGTCAATTCAATGGACAACGTACCCGAAAGGGGCTGGGCCTGCCCCGGAGCCACGGCCGCCAGTAGCATTACCACCATTGCCAGACTCACAAGAATTCGTTTGATTCGCATCTTGGCATCCCTTCCTCTAAGATTTATCGGTTAAATGGCAGATTCACCCTCACAATAACACCTCCAAGGAGATTGTCAAGCCGTTCCCAACCCGTTGGAACCCCTCTGACTTTGGCTGGACATGGGCCGGCTTGATGGTTAAAATGTTGTCCAGGCAAGTCAGGCCGCGGTTTGGACGAGGGCGCGAACCTAACCATCACGGCTCCTTTAAAGAAAAATTTGCCAGGCTGAAAATGACGGCTTTTTGGCGCAAATTCCTCCTGCAGCTGCCAGGATCCGGTCGCCGGCGGGGGTGGCTATGGTTGGCAGCCGGCCTGGTCATTATTTTGGGTTGGCATTTCGAGGGGGTGTCGCGTCTGGACCGGGCGGTCCTGGACCCGGTCCCCGGGCCCCTGGTGCTGGATCGCCAGGGCCGCATCCTGCGCCTGGGTCTGACGGCCGAAGGCCGCAAATTGATCAAGCTGCCGCCGGGGGAGCTGCCGGCAAAGGTGGTGGCGGCCTTCATTGCCACGGAAGACCAGAGATTTTGGCGGCATCCGGGGGTCGATCCCCTGGCGGTGCTGCGGGCCCTGGGCAGTAATCTCAGCCGCGTCCGCATCGTCTCCGGGGCCTCCACCCTCACCATGCAGTTAGCCCGACTAGCCTATCCGGCGCCCCGCACTTATTACCGCAAGCTGGTGGAGATGCTGCGGAGCCTCAGGATTGAACTGGCCCTGAGCAAGCCGGAGATCTTGCGCAGCTATCTGGACCGGGTCCCTATGGGCAACAACCTGATGGGAGTGGAGACCGCGGCGCAGCTCTATTTCGGCAAGGCCGCGGCCCAGTTGGATATCGGCGAAGCTGCCCTGTTGGCGGCCCTGGCCCGGGCTCCTGGAACCCTGAACCCTTACGGTCCCCGCCGGGCCCAATTGCTGCGGCGCCAGGAGCGGGTGCTGGCCCGCCTGAGCCAATTAGGACTGCTCAGTCCAGAAGAATTGGCGACCGCGGCCGGTCAACCCGTCAGATTCCAACCGGCCCCAGGCCGGATTCCCCGCTTCCCCTTTGAGGCGCCCCATCTGGTTAATCTGGTGCTGGCCCAGTTGCCCCCGGGCTCAGCCTCCGGGGTCATCAAAACCACCATTGATCTGGACTTGCAACGGCGGGCCCAGGCCATCGTGGCTTCGCACCGGGTCGCCCTCTGGAAATCCGGCGCCTCCCAGGCCGCCGCGGTGATTGTCGACAACCGCTCCCTGGAAGTGCTGGCCCTGGTGGGCTCCACGTACTACGGCCCGCGCCAGGGCGGCTTCAACAACGGCGCCACCGCCCTGCGCTCCCCCGGCTCGGCCTTGAAGCCGTTTCTTTATGCCCAGGCCCTGGACCTGGGCTTTACCCCGGCCACCATCCTGGAGGACGTAGAGCGCTGTTACCCGACCCCGGGCGGGGAATTCACCCCAGCCAACTTCGACCGTTTCCCTTACGGCCCGGTCTCTTTCCGGGAGGCCCTGGCCAATTCCCTGAACCTGTCCACCGTCAGCCTGCTCAATCTCCTCGACTTCCAGACCTACTACGACACCTTGAGCCGCCTGAACCTCATCAATCATCCGGAGCGGGGTCCGGAGCATTACGGCCTGGGTCTGGTGGTGGGCAACCCGGAAGTGACCCTGCTGCAATTGGCGGCGGCCTATGCCTGCCTGGCCAACGGCGGCCTGTACCAGCCGCTCAAACTCCGACCTGCTGACCCCGTCCCGGCCCCGGTGCGCCTCTTCTCCCCCCAGGCCGCCTATATCATCAGCGACATCCTGGCGGACCCCATGGCCCGTTTCCGCATTTTTGGGGCCTCCACCGCCATGAATCCGCCCTATCACCTGGCCATCAAGACCGGAACCAGTTCCCGCTACCGGGACGCCTGGGCGGTGGGCTACAGCCCGGAATACACCGTGGCCGTGTGGGCGGGCAATTTTGACGGCCACTCCACCATGAAAATGAGCGGCGCCGGGGCGGCGGCCCCCATTTTGGCGGAACTGGCCGCAGTGCTGTTTCAGGGCGGCTCCCCTCGGAATTTTGACCGGCCCGAGGGCGTGATCGCCGCTACGGTCTGCTCCTTTTCCGGTCTGAAACCCGGCCCGGATTGCCCCCATGTGCGCCAGGAGCTTTTCATTGCCGGCACCGAGCCCACCGCGGTCTGCACCTTCCACTCCCACCGGGAGCCGTGGCACCGGATTCCCACCCCGTTTGCCGGCTGGCTGCATGACCGCTTCGAACAGGGGGGCGTAGGCCGCTACCGCCTATCCGGTTTTGACCCGGATCTGCTCAGAGTTTTTCGAGCCCAGGTCGCCGCCGCGCCAAACCCTCAGGTCAATCCTGCCCCGAAAGGCAAGGTGAGCCTCGGTTCTCCCGGCAAACCCCGGGTGACCCCGGTCGGAGAACCACCCCTGACCATCGCCTATCCCCTGGACGGCGACCGGTTTCTCTTGGAACCGCAAATGGAGTCAAAGTCCATTCCTTTGAAGGCCATCGCCCATGCGCCGCTCCGCTCGGTCACCTGGTTCGTGGACGGCCGGGAGGCGGCCCGCGTCGGGCCGCCTTATGAAACCAATCTGGAGTTGAGCCGGGGCCGCCACCGCCTCATGGTCGTGGGACCGGACGGGGTGGGAGATGCGGTGGAGGTAAGCCTGCAATAAGACAGGACCGGGCGGCTACCAGAAAAGCATTTGCCAAAAGTTTCTTCTAGGATTTTCCCCGGGCTGAAAGCCTGGGCCCCTGACCCCGGCCCTCCGCAACCGATATTTTTCGTAAGGGCGAACCTGGTGTTCGCCCGTACCCGGCTGGCGGCAAGGGTGTAAGGGCGGCGAGCGCGGCTGCCCCTACGAAACGAAGGGGTTATTTGTCCACCCAGGCGGGGCGCTGGCGCCGCCAGCAATTCCACTGACTTTTCAGGTACTTAAACGGTGGCCCCAACTTTCGCTTGCGCCGGCGGAAGCCTGGGGCTACAGTGGTTTTTCAGGGGCCAACTAGGGCAGTTAATGAATCTCGGGTTTAGGACGGATCGCAAACCGCCCTTGCCGCGGCAAGAATGACCGGGTTTCCCGAAAGGATCAATCCATGACCGAGGATAATTACACCGCGGTTCGAGAGCGCATGGTGGCCCTGCAAATTCAGGCGCGGGGGGTGTCCGGCCCCCGGGTGCTGTCGGCCATGCGCAAGGTCCCTCGGCACCTCTTCATCCCCCGGCAACTCTGGGACCAGGCCTATAATGACTACCCCCTGCCCATCGGCGAGGACCAGACCATCTCCCAGCCCTACATCGTGGCCCTGATGACCGACATTCTGGAGCTCAAGGGGACGGACCGGGTCCTGGAGATCGGCACCGGCTCTGGCTACCAGGCGGCCATCCTGGCGGAGCTGGCCGCGGCCGTCTTCAGCATTGACCGGGTGGGGAGCCTGGCTTCCCAGGCCGAAGCGGTGCTGGAATCATTGGGATACCACAATATTAAGATTCGGGTGGGGGACGGCACCCTGGGCTGGCCGGAAGAGATGCCCTTTGAGGGAATCATCGTCACCGCCGGCGCCCCCAAAGTTCCCCGGCCGTTAACGGAGCAACTGGCCCTGGGGGGGCGCTTGGTGATTCCAGTGGGGGACACGTGGTCCCAAACCCTGACCTGCGTGCGCAAAACTGAGGCGGGCCTGAAGTTTGAATATCACGGGGGCTGCCGCTTTGTGCGCCTCATCGGCAAATACGGCTGGGAGGGCGCCCAGGAGGCAGAGTGGAGGTCGGATTAGGCCGGGATTGGCTCCGGCTCGCGCCGTTTCCCGACGAATTTTTGCCAAAAACTAAAAAAGAAAAAGGTATTATTCGGATTTGGCCACCTGGGGCGCCTGCCCGGATAAAGCGGCGGCGATGACCCGCCGGGCCAGAGGGCCGGCGGCGGAGCCGCCATGGCCGGCGTGCTCCAGGAGCACAGCCACGGCCACCTGGGGGTTGTCCGCCGGAGCATAGCCCACAAACCAGGCGTGGTTCTCATATTTGTGGCCCAGGAGGATCTGTTTGGCGTCCAGCTTCTCCTGTTTTAGCCGTTCCACGGTCACCACCTGGGCGGTGCCGGTCTTGCCAGCCACCGGGATATTGGGGAGATAGGCCGTCCTGCCGGTTCCATTGGCTTCCTGCACCACCCCTTCCAGGCCCTTCTGGACTGCGGCGATGGTGGCCGGAGACGCCCCCAGGCGATACTTGACCACTGGCTGGAATTGAAACAGGACTTCCCCCGAGGGGCTCTCCACCTTCTCCACCAACTGCGGTTCGTAAATGATCCCGCCGGCGGCGATGCAGGCGACCACCTGGGCCATCTGGATGGGGGTGGCCAGGTTGTAGCCCTGGCCGATGGACACCGAGAGGGTATCGCCTTCGTGCCAGGCCTGGTTAAAGCGGGCTTTTTTCCAATCGGTGGAGGCCACCAACCCGGTCGCCTCCTTGTCCAGGTTCAGGCCGCTGGGCTGCCCCAGGCCGAAACCGCGGGCCCATTTGGCGATGCGGTCGATCCCCAGCCTCTTCCCGAGGTTATAAAAATAGACGTCGCAGGATTCCACCAGGGCCCGATGAAGGTTGACGTCGCCGTGGCCGTGTTTATTCCAGCAGTTAAAGATATGGTCGCCGCAGGTTACTGAGCCGGAGCAGTGGATGACCGTGCTGGGGGTGATGACCTGTTCTTCCAGGCCGGCCACGGCCATGACGATCTTGAAAGTGGAACCCGGAGGATACTGGCCCCGCAGGGCGCGATTCTCCAGGGGATCGTTCTTATCTTTCAAGATGCTTTTCCATTCCTGGCTGCTAAGTCCCCGTTCGAGAGCCTCCTGGGAAAAGGTGGGAGAAGAGGCCAGGGCCAGGATCCGGCCGGAGCCGGGGTCCAGGGCGACGATGGCCCCTGCCTTATCCTCCAGGCAGGCCTCGACCTCCCTTTGCAGGCGGCTGTCCAGGGTCAGGGTAATATTGGCTCCAGGGGTGGGAAAGACCGAGTCCAACTGGTCTAACTCCCGGCCGTAGGCGTCCACTTCGGTGCGCCGGTAACCCCGGGTGCCCTGGAGGAACTTATCCCAGGCCAGTTCGACTCCACAGCGGCCTACATAGTCGCCTATCTTATGGTTGGCAAACTTCCCGCTTTTGAGCTGGGACTCGGTGATTTCTCCCAAATAACCAAGGGTGTGGGCCGCCAGTCCCTTCTGGCGGTACTCCCGCTTGGGTTGAATCTGGATCAGCACTCCGGACAGTTCTGGTTGATAAGTGGCCACCTGGGCCAGTTCCTCCCAAGTTAGGTCCCCCCGCAGCCGCACCTGGTACTGGCCTGCGGCCCGGGCGTTCTCCAACTGGGTGGTCACCTGCTTCTCGTCCAACTTCAACAGCCCGGCGAGGCGCCGGGCCAGGACCGGAATATCAACCACGTCTTCCACGACCACCACCAGTTCGTAGCTGGGACGGTTGGCCACCAACACCTCGCCCCGACGGTCCAGAATCATACCCCGCCAGGGAGGCAGGTCTTGCAGGCGGAGGCGGTTTTGCTCCGAACGCTGCCGGAGGTTCTCTCCCTGCACCAGTTGCAGGAACCAGAGGCGCAGAAAGAGAAGGGCAAAGAGGCAGAGAACGACGAGGGCCACGATGGAAAAGTTGCGCCGCACCTGTTCCTGTTCTTCCGGGGGGATGGCGCCGCCGGTGGAACCTCCCAGGAACTGAAAGTGCCACAAGTCTGCCTTTTCCAGATCAAACATTATAATTGGCCTCGAAGCCGGGACGGGAGTAATAACCAGAATGATTAAACATAAGGCCGGTAAGGCGAAAGATCGCCGGGACGCCAGCCGAAGTGCCGTAAGCAGGTTTCCATCCACCGCACCAGGAGGTACATCAATGGGCCCAGGGCGGCAGTAGCCAGGATTTCCGCCAAATGGCTGGTTAACAGCTCCTTGGTAAAAAATCCTTCATATCCCAAAATCGCCAGGCTCATCTGCAGAAATCCCTCTTGCAAACCCAGGGCCGCCAGACTGGCCAAAAGCTGGGAGCCGAGGCGCTGCCAGAGCAGCCGCCGGCGGAGGAAACGGGCTGCCGCCACCAACAACAGGACCGAACCCAGGTGCAACCCGAAGGGGGTGGTGGCAAAGCTGTCCTGTAAAGCCCCCAGTAACAGGGCTAGGGTCAGGGGAAGCCCCAGGGAGGGCCGCAAGGCCAGGTAAAATAGCAGCAGGGACAGGAGGCGCAGGTGCACGTGGGGAAAGACCATCAGGTTCTGCACGTAAAAGAGGCAGAGGGCCAAAAAAGTATAACCGAGAAAGGCGGCGATCATGGCTCGGACAGAGAGATACTGGCCACTTTGGTCACCAGGACTTCTTCCAGGGTCGACAGGTCCACGGTGGGGGTGACCTCAATCTCTTGGAAGACCCCAGGGTTCTTCTTATTGGCCTGAGATACTTTGCCGAAGACCAGGCCTTTGGGATAGATCCCGCCCAGGCTAGAGGCCAGGACCAGGTCCTCCACCTGGACGTCGGCATTCTTGGGGACAAAATCCAGGGAGCAGCGATTGCCTCCCTTGCCCTGGAGGATGCCCCGTACCCGGCTGCGTTGTACCATGGCGTCGGCGCCGCTCTTGCGGTCCACAATCAGCATAACTTTGGCGTATTGGGGGTATGTCTCCACCACTCGGCCCACAATACCCTCCGGAGCCAACACCGCCAAGCCGTTTTTTACCCCCTGGGCCTTACCCTGGTCAATAAGGGCACACCGGGACCACAGGGAGGGATCATAGGCGATGACCCGGGCGCCGATAACCGGCAGGGCTACCTGTCTCTTTAGTTCCAGCAGGCCTTCCAGGCGAGTCAAGGCCTGCTGGGCCTCCTGGTAGCGGACCTCCTTCTGGCGATACTCCTCCAGGGTCTGCCGCAACTGGAGATTTTCCTGCCTGGCTCCCACCAGGTCGAAGTAGCCCAGCCAGAGCCGCTTGACGCCGCGGCCCAGATATTCCAGGGCCTGCAGCCCGGGGCTAGCGGCGGTGATCATCACCCCTTCCACCCTGGTTACTACCGGCGAGCGCCTCAGACCGAGGGACAGGGCAGAGATAACCAACAAGAGGGCCAGGACAAGAAGTAGTGGGGTGCGATAGCGCAGTTTGGGGCGCAAAACTGACCGCCTCAATCAACCATGACTTCCTTCAGGATTTTAAGGTTGTCCAGGGCCCGGCCGGAACCCAAGACCACCGTGGCCAGGGGATCGTCGGTGATCTTGATGGGCAGCCCGGTTTCCTGTTTGAGGAGTTCGTCCAGGCCTTTCAGCAAGGCGCCGCCGCCGGTCAGATAAATGCCCCGGTCCACGATGTCGGCAGCCAGTTCCGGCGGCGTCTGCTCCAGGGCGGTCTTCACCGCCGAGACAATGGCGTCGATTTGCTCCTGGATGGCAAGGCGCACCTCATCAGAATGTATGGTGATGATCTTGGGGATGCCAGTGACCAGATCGCGGCCCTTGACGTCCATGGTTTCGCCTTCTCCAGGATAGGCATTACCGATGGTGGTCTTGACGATTTCGGCGGTGCGTTCGCCGATGAGGAGATTATAGGTGCGCTTGACGTATTGCAGGATGGCTTCGTCCATCTTGTCGCCGCCTATGCGGACCGAGCGGGAATAGACGATGCCCGCCAGGGAGATGACCGCCACCTCCGAGGTACCGCCGCCGATGTCCACCACCATATTACAGATGGGTTCGGTGATGGGCAGCCCGGCGCCGATGGCCGCAGCCATGGGTTCTTCGATAAGGTAAACTTCCCGGGCGCCGGCCGATTCCGCGGACTCCCGCACCGCCCGCTTCTCTACCGGGGTGACGCCGGAAGGGACGCAGACAATGATGCGGGGCCGGATGAGGGACCGGCGATTGTGCACCTTGCGGATGAAGTGGCGCAACATGGCCTCGGTGATTTCGAAATCGGCGATGACCCCGTCCTTCATGGGGCGGATGGCGACGATATTTCCGGGGGTGCGGCCCAACATCATCTTGGCCTCCCGGCCCACCGCCAGGACCCGGTTGCGGTCCCGGTCGCTTTTGCGCACCGCCACTACTGACGGTTCACTGAGGACTATGCCTTTGCCTTTGACATAAACCAGGGTGTTGGCGGTGCCCAAATCAATGGCTAAATCATTGGAGAACCATCCAAAGAAAAGATCTAGAAACATATGCACCACTCCTTAAGATTTATGGAAACACCGCCTGAGCTCCGGTGGGATATGGCCGGTTAGCGGACCAAAGGGCGCCCGGTCCCTGAAGTCGAGGAGAGCGGCAAATTTACCCTAGCCTTGTAATTTTATGTTATTTCTTGACTAAAATTCAACCTAAAAATTGGCGGCTTCCGGCCAGACCCAGGCTAACCAGGTCAGGGCCGGGGGGCAACTCTCCCTACTTTAGGCTTTTGCCCTGAAAGCCTACTGTAAGCGGCACCCAGGTATAGGCCGCAGGGGCGGACCCGCGGATTCGCTCTTACCAAAGATTTTCCTTTTCCGGGGGTGCCCAAAATTCGCCAGGAACGTCTGGTTTGGTGGTGGGGGGGGCTGCATTAAATTGAGATTGTTGCAAATATTCTTTGGGAGAGGAGTTTGCGGGGAGGGCAGGAGGCCTCTTCCCAAAAATCCCCCGGCCCTCCCGTCAAGGGATTTTCCCAACTAGCTCATTTTTGAATAAGTGGTCGCATTTCTTAAATATCGCTATCTCCCTTGACAAAGGCGCGCATAAATGTTTTATAAAATGGTTGGAAAAGTTCAGGAAATAAGGGTAAAGCCATGAAGCGCACCTATCAACCGCATAATCTGCGCCGCTCCCGAACCCACGGCTTCCTGGAGCGGATGAGCACCCGGGGCGGCCGCCTGGTCATTAAGCGTCGCCGGGCCAAGGGCCGCAAACGTCTGACGGTCTAACAGTGATGGAGTGGTCCTGAGTCTAACCTCGAATTCCGCCGACCGGTGCCCCGCCCCTGTCCCGACCCCAACCGTCAAAGGGACCGCCAGTTTCACCAAGGCGGATCGGCTCCGCCGTCGTTCTGAATATCTCCGGGTCCAGGCCCAGGGGAGGCGGCTACACTCGCCCCATTTCCGGGTCATCCTAGCCCCCCTGGAGGCCCCGGCGCCACGCCTGGGGTTGCTGGTGACCCGGCGTTTCGGCAAAGCGGTGAGGCGCGCCCGGTTGAAGCGCCTGCTGCGGGAATTTTTCCGGCGCCACAAAGGGCGTCTGCCCTCCCGGGACCTGGTGATCATGGCTAAAAAGGGGGCCGAGGTCTTGAACTACGACCAGGTGGCGGAGGAGTTGAGCCGCCTGCTGCTGGCTCCGGCCAAGGACGCCCGCCATGATTAAAGTGGCCCTGTGGGCCATCAGGGCCTACCAGTTACTGCTTTCGCCCCTGTTTCCCACTTGCTGCCGGTTCGCCCCCAGTTGCTCCCATTACGCCGCCGAAGCCCTGGAGCGCCACGGCGTCTGGCGAGGTCTGTATTTGAGTCTGCGGCGTCTGCTGCGCTGCCATCCTTTCCACCCGGGGGGTTGGGACCCGGTGCCTTAGGAGTGGTCCATGGAAAACAGGACCTTGATCGCCCTCGCTTTAAGTTTTTTGGTCTTCCTGGTCTTCATGTACATCGGGGAGAAGACCCGGGTCCCCCAGGTGCCGCCAGGGCCCCTGACCCAACAGCCCCAGCCAGCCTCGCCGCCCCCCCCGTCCGCCCCGGCCCCGGCCGTTACCGCCCCGGCCCCCCCCGCCGCGGCACCGCCTCCCGCGGCTTCGGCCCGGCCGGCCAGGGACATCGTGGTGGAGACCCCGCGGTTCAAAGCGGTGTTCACCGAAGCAGGCGGCTGTCTGAAAAGCTTCCAGTTGAAAAAATATTTGGAGAGCCTGCCCTTCATCCCCGTCTCCAGCTTCAAGCTGGGGCCGATAGGCTTCGAATTGGACCTTTACCATAGCCCAGAGAATTCCCGGGCCAAACTCAAAGAGTTGGTGCGCTCCGGCCACACCCATAATTATCCGCTGGCCCTCGATTGGGAAGGGCAAGGCCTCCAGATTGCCGGCAATAGTCTGTTCTATGGGGCGGCGCCCTTGCATTTAGACCTCAAGGACGGCGGCCAGGGCACCCTGAAATTCACCGGCACCAGCCCCGAAGGTCTGACTTTCGTGAAGACTTACACCTTCAAAGCTGACAGCTACAGCTTCGATCTGGCGGTGCAGGTAATCAACCACACCGGCAAGGCCCTGGAGGGGCAGGTGGGCCTGGACCTGAGTGAGAATTTCATGGATGAGGAATCGTCCCGTTTCCATTTTCTGGGCTTCAACGGCTCCATCAATAATCGCTGGGAAGAAATCAAGAGTGGCGCCCTCAAGGAGCCCCAGACCTTTACCGGCACGATTGATTGGGCCGGTTTGGATGAGGGCTATTTTCTCACCGCCATGGTGCCCACTGCGGCGCCCAAGTCCATTCTCACCCTGAGCGAGCCGCTGAACCTACTGACCAAGAAGCTGGCCGGACCCATGGTGGCCAGACTCCGTACTTCGGTGGAAAACCTGCCCGCGGGTCAAGAGGCCCGCTTGGCTTACGGCCTCTATTTCGGGCCCAAAGAACTGAAGGATCTGAAGTCCCTGGGCCTGGAGCGGGCCGTCAATTTCGGCTGGTTCGATTTTCTGGGCAAACCGTTGCTGCGGGTTTTGAATTTCTTTGAGCGTTATTCCTTTAATTATGGCTGGGCCATTATCATTCTTACCTTCCTGATCCGCATCGTCTTCTTCTACCCCAACCACAAAAGCTACAAGTCCATGAAGGACATGCAGAAACTGCAGCCCAAGGTGGCCAAGATCCGGGAGAAATACAAAGACGACAAGGAGGCCATGAACAAGGAACTTATGGCCCTGTACCGGACCTTCAAGGTTAACCCTTTGGCCGGCTGCCTGCCCATGCTCCTGCAATTGCCAGTATTTATCGCCCTGTACAATGTCCTGGGATATTCCATCGAGCTGCGCCACGCCTCGTTTATCCCGACCTTGCCGTTTACCAACTTCGTCTGGCTGGCGGACCTGTCCCACAAGGACCCCCTGCTGATCACCCCCGTGGTCATGGGGGCCACCATGTTCGTCCAGCAGAAGATGACACCTACCGCCGGGGACCCAACCCAGGCCAAGATGATGATGTTTCTGCCCCTGGTCTTTACCTTCATGTTTTTGAATTTTGCCTCCGGGCTGGTGATTTACTGGCTGGTGAACAACGTGCTTTCCATCATCCAGCAATACTATACTAACAAGTACCTCACGTAGGTCTCAGGGGAAGCATTGATGGAGTTTCAGGAGTTTGAAGGCAAGACTACCGAAGAAGCCATTGGGCAGGCCTGCGTTCATTTTCAGGTCACTGCCGAACAATTGGAGATCGAGATATTGTCCGTGGGCTCTCCCGGCCTCTTTGGGCTGGGGGGGCGTAAGGCGAAAATTAGGGCTACCCGGCGCGCCGAGACGGAAGAAAATCTGTTGACCGCGGCCCAGGAGGTCCTGGAGAACCTCCTGGAGAAGATGCAGGAGAAGGCCACGGTTAGCGCTCAAATGGAAGACGACCGTATCAGCCTGCGCATTGAGACCGACGACGCTGGCCTGCTCATCGGCAAGCAAGGCCAGACCCTGGATGCCCTGCAATATCTGGTCACCAAGATGCTGGCTAAAAAGAGCCGCCGCAAGGTGAGGATCGCCATCGACGTGGAGGCCTACCGGGCCCGGCACCACGAGGCCCTGGCCCTCTTGGCCCAGAAATACGGGGAAAAGGTGAAAAAGAGCGGCAGGCCCATCACCTTAAATCCCATGAATCCTTATGACCGCCGCATCATTCATATGGCCCTCCAGGAAGACAAGGACCTGAAGACTACCAGCCGGGGCGAGGGTCTATACAAGAAGGTGATCATTTCGCCGGCCAAAAAGAAGGAAGGCCAGGAGAACGTCCCAAATCCGGCATGACCCGGTTTGACCCGGCCGATACTATCGCTGCCATTTCCACCCCGCCGGGCGAGGCCGGCATCGGTATCGTCCGTCTCAGCGGCCCGGAGGCGGCCGCCATCGCCCAAAAGATCTTCCGCCCGCACCGCCCGCGCCAGACCTGGCGCTCCCACCGGCTCTATCTGGGCCATATCGTTGATCCCCAGGGAGAAATCATCGACGAGGTGCTCCTTGCCTGGATGCAGACTCCCCACACTTACACCCGCCAAGATGTGGTGGAGATCAACTGCCACTCCGGCTATGGGGTCTTGTCCCGGATTTTGTCGCTGGTCCTGGAGAACGGGGCCCGCCTGGCCCAGCCTGGGGAGTTCACCCTGCGGGCCTTTCTTTCCGGGCGGATTGACCTGACCCAGGCGGAGGCGGTCCTGGAGGTGATCCGGGCCCGCACCGCCGCGGCCCTCCAGGTGGCGGAGGGACATCTGCAAGGCCGCCTGGGGCGGGACCTGACCAGGATTCGGGAGGCCCTCCTGGACTGGCTGGCCCGGGTGGAGGCGGCCCTGGATTTCCCCGAAGAGGCCGAGGAACTCCTCCCGCCCGTCCTTAGAGAGGGGCTGGAATTCCAGATGGCGGCCCTGAAAGCCCTGGCGGCCACCTACCAGGAAGGCCGGCTGCTGCGGGAGGGTCTGCTGGCAGTGATCGCCGGCCGCCCTAACGCGGGCAAATCCAGCCTTCTGAACCGCCTCCTGGACCTGGACCGGGCCATCGTCACTGAGATTCCCGGCACCACCCGGGACCTCATCGAAGAGACCATCAACCTGGGGGGCATCCTGGTGCGCCTCAGTGACACCGCCGGGCTGCAGCCCGCCCGGGACCGCCTGGAGGAGCTGGGGATCCAGCGCACCCGAGAGCGTCTGACCCAGGCCGACCTGGTCCTCTACCTGGTGGACGGGAGCCTACCCTTGAGTTTCGAGGACCGGGAGGTCCTCCAGGAACTGGCCGGCCGTACGGGTCTGGCGGTGCTCAACAAGATTGATTTACCGCAGTCCCTGCGGGAAACCGACTTAAGCGAGCTTACCGCCTTCCCGGTGGTGCGCATTTCCGCCCGCACCGGCGAAGGAATCGAAGGCCTGAAACAGGCCATGCTGGATCTGGCCCTCAGAGGCGGCCTGAAGCTGAGCGGAGAGCTGATCACCCAGGCCCGGCATCACCGGCTGGTGGAAAACTGCCTGGGCTTTTTATCCCAGGCCCAGGCCGTGCTGGCGTCGGACCGGCCAGCCCCGGCCTGGGAACTGGTGGCCCTGGAGCTGAACGAAGCCATTCGGGAGTTGGGGGAGATCACCGGCCAGGAAGTGGGCGACGAGGTCCTGGAGCGCATCTTCGGGGAGTTCTGCCTGGGGAAATGAGCCTGTTGGCCCAGGCGTGCCGCCGGTGCGGGCGCAGGCTAACCGGTCATGGTCATTTTTTTACCACCACAAAAAATAAAAATCTCTTGCAGGGGCGGCGCGCTCTTACCAAAACAGGCTCAATCTACCGGGGTCTATTCCCTCGTATATTCCGCCATGGTTTTCCAAAACCTTGCCGAGCCGGTTGATTCTTAATGCAACGCGACTTCGATGCGCTCCTTTAAGTCCAGCAGCTGGGATTCAGCCTTCAGGATTTCGTCCAGACTCTGGTCCAGTTGTCCCGCCCGGGCCGCGGCGTCCTGGGCGCTGCTCTGCTTCTGGGTTCGAGCCCGTTCCAGGGCCTGGCGGATTCCCTGGGTGGTATCGTCAATCTTGGAGAGCCAGGTCTGGCGGAAGTCCCGGGCAATCTCCTGGAGGCGCTGGTGAAAATCGTAGCGCAGCCGGCCGCAGTGCTTATCCACCAGCTCGGTGACATTTTCCAACAACTTTTTCAACAGCAGGCCCTTGGTCAAGGCCCGGGGCAGGAGGGAAGTCACGGTCATTTGCAAGATCTCCAGCCCCACCGGGTCCTCCTTAAACCGGAACCAGAATTGCTTCAACTCCGTGAAAGCTTCCTCCACCGCAAAGCCGCGCAAAGAAAAATCGAAGATGCGGGCGGTCAACTGGGTCAACCGCTCCAGGATGGCGTTGATGCGGCTGGCGAAATCCTGGTGGGTATCGGCCAATACCTGGGAGAGTTTCTCGATCTCCTGGCGTCGCCAGGTGGTGAAGACATCCCGTAGGGCCGCAAAGAGGAAGTCCTCCATCTCCTGGCGCAAGTCCGGGGCGGCCCGGCTTTTCTGCTGGAAAGTCGCTTCCACCTCCCGGCGCAGGCGAGCGGCGGTCTCCCGCTTAAAGGCCTCCAGGTCGGCGTCCACCTCCGCCACCACCCCCTTGACCCGCCCGTCCAACACGAATAAGGACATCTCCCGCTCTTTCTCCAGCCCTTGCAATTCCAGGTCAAACCGCCTGATTTTTTCTTCCAGTTCCTTAAGGGGCAGGCCGCTGGCCTGGCGTTCCACCTTGAGGGCCAGAGTGGAGTCGGTGATGGCCTTCAGGGCCCCGCTGACACAGGAAATCAGGAGCACCCGCCCCTTTTCCTGGTAAAGAAACTGGCGCAGATGCGCTTCGAATTGGGGCAGGAGACTCGCTTCCAACAGTTCGTGGTGTCCGTTGGTCTTGCCTTCCAGGGCCATCTTGGCGGACATGGGAAAAATCTTCACCTGTTCCGCCGCCAGGTCGGCCTGGAGCACCTGGACGGTGAATTCCAGGGCTTCCCGGTGCTCCGCCTCCTCCACGTAGTCGATTTTGTTCAGGACAAAGAAGAGCTTGTGGACATAATCCCGGATATCTCGGAGAAACTCGTGTTCCGCCGCCGACAGGGGCGGGTCCACCGTGACCACAAATACGGCGGCGTCCACCTGGGGCAGGTAGTTGTAAGCCACTTCGCTGTTGTGGCTGTAAACCGAGCCCACCCCGGGGGTGTCGATGATGCGCACCCCGTCCCGGAGGTATTCGGAGGGATAAGTGATCTCCACCTCCTGAACCCCCTTCCGGTTGCCGGGATTGCCTTTCTCCGTGATGTAATCCACCAGTTCGCCCTGGGAAATCTGGCGGCTTTGGCCGTTGTGGAAGCGCACCTCGATGGTCAAACGCTCCCCGTAGGTGAGGATGGTGACCACCGAAGTCAGGGGAATGATGGAGGTGGGCAGGATCGGGTCACCCAACAGGGCGTTGATCAGGGTGCTCTTGCCCCGCTTGAAGGCCCCCAGCACCACCAGATGAAAGCGGTTCTGGCGTAGTTTGTTCAGAAGCCGCGGCAGGCCTGGGCCCTGTAATTCCGGGAGACGCGTCAACTGCGTGAGCTGCTGTTCCAGGGCCTCCTGAAGTTGTTGATAGGTCCCCATAAGTTCCTCCTGGGACCGGGCCAAAAAAAACCTTCTGCCCGGGTACTGGACAGAAGTCATTAGCCCCGCCGGGTGAAGGCGGGACGGTTATGGCGGACTTCATCGCCTATTATAATTATAATTCAAAAATTAGGATTATGTCTACCTGGAAGAAATTTTGAGGCGATAAAATTTTTTTTTTAAAAGATTTAAAATCCCTTGACTGAATTGAGTGTCCGTGCTATGGAAAATCAGGTGATGGAGTCCGCCTGGACTGCAGATTGGTGTTCGAACCGCGCTTCGAGCTGATGACTCCTGACCTCACTTCCGGTGAGGGCAGGAGTTTTTTTATTTTCTGTTGAGCTTGGACCGGTTTTCTGTGGCAGGTCAGTATGGCCGCCCCACCCGGCTCCCGGATGGCCCCGGAAGCCGGAGGGGCTTGGCTAAGGTTCCTCCAGGCCGTAGAGGCGGCCTGGAGGGAAGGAATTTCAGTTAGAACAAGCCGTAGGGCTTGCCGGTCTTGAGGTTCACGTCCACCTTCAGGAAGGCCGGGCTGGAGCTGGTGCCGGGCATCAGGCTGATGGTGCCGGTTTGCGGGCAGATGTACTTGGCGCCGGTGTACAGCAGGAAGTCCCGGACCGCCAGTTTCCAGCCCCTGGGCGCGCCCTTCACCGTGGGGTCGTGGGTCAGGCTCAGGTGCGTCTTTACCATCATGGTATAGAAGTCTTTATATTTGGGATCAGCTTCAAACTGCTTGAGCTTTGCCTCGGCCTCGGGCGTATAGGTCACCCCGTCGGCGCCGTAGACTTCCTTGGCGATGGTTTCTATCCGCTGGCCCAGCGGCATATCCATGGGATAGAGGAACTTGAAGTCCATTTTCTTTTTGCAGGCCTCCATCACCGCGTCGGCCAGCTCCAGGGCGCCATCGCCGCCATAGCGCCAGTAGTTGCCCTCCGCGGCCATGGCTCCCGCGGCTTCTGCGGCCCGTTTGACCATCGCAATCTCTTCATCGCTGTCGGTGTGGAAGCGGTTGATGGAAACCACCGGCATGACCCCGGACTTCTTGACGATGTTGATGTTGTGGATCAGGTTCTTAAGGCCGTCCTCCAGCCAGGCCAGGGTCTGGGGGGTGGATTTATAGTATTCCTCGGGGATGGGCCGGCCCGGCCGGACGGGCAGGGCGCCGGCGTTGACCCCGTGGTGCTTCAGGGCCCGGACGGTGCAGGTGAGCACCGCCGCATTGGGTTTCAGTTTGCCGTGGCGGCACTTGATATTCCAGAACTTCTCAAAGCCCAGGTCGCAGCCGAAGCCGGACTCGGTGGAGCAGTAGTCGAAGAGCTTCAGGGCCATCCGGCAGGCGACGATGGAAGACTGGGCCACCGCGATGTTGCCGAAGGGCCCGGCGTGCACGAAGCAGGGCTGTAATTCCACGGTGGAGCACAGGGTGGGGTTGATGCTCTGGTACATCCAGGCGCACATGGCCCCGGCGCACCCCAGGTCCTCGGTGGTGACGGGGTTGCCCTTCTTGTCATAGGCCACGGTGATCTCGCCCAGCATTTTACGCAGATCCGTCAGGTCGGTGAACATGGACATGATGGCCATCACTTCCGAGGCTACGGCGATGGAGAAGCTGGAGTCCATCTCGAAGCCGTCCATCTTGGTGCCCCGGCCGATGGTGATGTTGCGCAGCATCTGGGCGCACAGGTCAAAGCACCATTTGAACGTCACATTTTTGGGGTCGATGTTCAGCCGCTTGATGCCGATCTTGGCCAGTTGGGTGTCGTCGTAGTTGAACTCGTGCTGCAGCCGGGAGCAAACCGCCACCATGGCCAGGTTATTGGCGATCGTGACGGCGTTGATGTCCCCGGTGAGGCCCAGGGAATAATCAGTCATGGGAATCAACAGGGCGATGCCGCTGCCCGCGGAGGTGCCCTTGATGTTCATGGTGGGGCCGCCGGAAGGCTGGCGGCTGGTCCCGCCCACGTTCACCCCCCGCTTGCCCAGGCCTTCCATCAGGCCCATGTTGGTCACGCTCTTACCTTCGCCCAGGGGAGTGGGGGTGATGGCGGTGACGTCGATGTAGTAGCCGTCCGGCTTGTCCTTCAGGCGCTCCAGGACCTTCATGTAGTCCACCCGGCCGATTTTTTTCCCCATGGGGATGCGCTCATCGGGCAGGATGCCGATCTTGTCGCACTGGCGGTTAAAATCCAGTTCCTCTTCGGCGAGCTCGCCAATCTGCCAGTCTTGCATTTTGGTGGGATCATACTTTGCCATAAACTTTGCAGCCTCCTTAAGTTTTTGAGATTATTAACTATCTTTGATAATGCCGTTTCCTTAAACTCAGGCCAAAGTATCCCTCGGCCTGATTTCCGCCTTTGGGCCGGACCAGGCCAGGGCTAATACTTTTTTTCACATACTCCTTTTTAACGACTTGCCCCAGGTTTGTCAATAAAAATTTTTTACTCAGGAAAACATAGACGAGCAAAAATCTGGCGGATTTTTATATTTGACAACCCCATTATTTCGCCATAAGATTAAGTGAATAGAAGTACAAACCTTCCCAGGGCGTCTCCGCGGCAATTTTTCCGGTCCAGCCCGGGAGAGTGGAATTTTCCCAGCCGCGGCCGCCTGGCCGTGGCGGTCCTGTCCCGAGTTTTAGAAAAAGTCCGGGGCAGGCGGCAGTTCTTTTTTGCGCTGGATTAATGGGAGAGGAGGAACCTTATGGTTATTGCGGAATCAAAACCACTGGCAGAAATCCTTGACATGGTCAAAGATTTTAAAAAGATAGTGGTGGCTGGTTGCAAGGGCTGCGTTACCGTCTGTTGTGCGGGTGGCGAGAAAGAGGTGGCCATCCTGTCCTCGGAGCTCCGGATTGCCCGCAAGGCCGCGGGCGATGAACTGGAAGTGAAGGAATATACCTGCGAACGACAGTGCGATCCGGAATACATCGAGCCCCTGGATGACCTGGTGGCCGACACTGACGCCGTGGTCTCCATCGCCTGTAGCGTCGGGCCCCAGTATGTGGCGGCCCGCTACCCCAATCTCCGGGTCTATCCCGGCCTCAACACCACCAGTATCGGCGGCGCCACGGAGCATGGCGTCTGGAAGGAATACTGCCAGGCCTGCGGCAGCTGCATCATCGGCAATTTTGGGGGCCTCTGCCCCATTGCCCGGTGCGCCAAGCAGTTGCTCAACGGCCCCTGCGGCGGCTCGTCCCAGGGCATCTGCGAAGTGGGCAAGGGCAGCATCCCCTGCATCTGGCAGCTCATTTATGATCGTTTGCAAAACCTGGGTGAACTTCACAAACTCACCGAAGTGCAGTTATACAAGAATTGGTCCACCAGCCGCGACGGCGGCCTGCGCACCACGATACGGGAGGAGTTGAAACAATGACCGCCGAATATTCCGCCGGAAGTAAACTGGAAAAGATCCTCAAAAGCGGCCAGAAGGCTGTCACCTGTGAATGCGGCCCGCCGCGGGGCGCCGATGCCGACCATTTCCGGCATAAAGCCAATTACTTGTTAAAATGCGGCGATGCCGTCAACGTCACCGACAACCAGACCGCGGTGGTGCGGTTCTGTTCCATGGCGGCGTGCCGCATTCTGATGGACATGGGCATCGAGCCGGTGATGCAGATGGTCACCCGGGACATGAACCGTATCGGCTTGCAGAGCAACATCCTGGGGGCGGCCGCCCTGGGCATCAAGAACCTGCTCTGTCTGACCGGCGACCACCAGTCCTTCGGCGACCACCCCCAGGGCAAGAACGTCCACGACATGGACTCCTTGGGACTGATCCACACGGTGAAGACCATGCGGGATGAAGGCAAGATGGCGAGCGGCACTGAGTTGCAGGGCCGGCCCCGGATGTTCATCGGCGCCGCGGCCAACCCCTTCGCGGACCCTCCGGAGTTTCGGGTGGTGCGCATGGGCAAGAAGATCGCCGCCGGGGTCCAGTTCATCCAGACCCAGTGCATCTATAACATGGAAAAGTTCCGGAAATTTATGGAGATGGCCCATGACATGGGCCTCACCGAAAAGGCCTTCATCATGGCCGGCATTACCCCTTTTAAATCCGTGGGGATGGCGAACTACATGAAGAAATTCGTCCCGGGCATGGACGTGCCCGATTCCTACATCACCCGGCTCAGAGGCGTGCCCAAGGACAAGGTGGCCGAAGAAGGCATCAAGATCGCGGTGGAGCAGATCCATGAGTGCCTGGAGATGAAAGGGGTGGCCGGCATCCACCTGATGGCCATCGAATGGGAAGAAATGGCTCCGGTGGTCCTTGAAGCCGCCGGCCTGCTGCCCCGGCCCCAGGTGACGGCGGATTAAACGGTTAAACTGATTTTGGTAGTCTCGAATCTGGAGGCCACTTCCAATGAATTAAAATACTTAGCGAATTCGCAACCATCCAAACATTGGTTTGGTTGCGGATAGGTTGCAGATAATAGCCCCGGTGAGAATTAATCACCGGGGCTTTTTTAGGCGCGAATTTTTTGGTCAAATGGCTTTCGCTAGGCAGTGCTGGGATGGGGTTTATAGGCAGGAAATCATTTAGGTGTCTGTTTACCTATGACCAGTATGGGTAAATTCCAAAAAATTTGACTTCCCAGGAAATTTTGCGCTATCCTGACTCCCATGAGAAGGGTTGCTTTCGAAAAGATGTGGGTTTCGGGAGCAATAATCGTGGAAAGGGTCCCACTGCCGATTTTGCCCAGAAGGCTGAGGATGCTGCATAATCCCAATTATCAGGAGTCAAGCCCATGAAAGTGACCGAGATGTGGAAGAAAAAACAGCCGACCTTATCTTTTGAATTTTTCCCCGCCAGGGATGGCGAAGCCGCGGAGAAACTGGAAAGGGTAATCGAGCAGTTGGCCCTTATGGCACCGGATTTTGTCTCGGTCACCTTTGGGGCCGGGGGCTCTACCCGAGAAGGGTCCCGGCAACTGGTGCATCGCCTGAAAAATGACCTGGGGTTGGAGGTCATGGCCTACTTTGCCGGCTACGGCCTGGGTCCAGATGATATCCAGGGGGTCATGGACAGCTATATGGCTCTGGGAGTGGATAATGTTTTAGTGGTGCGGGGCGACCCACCCCATGGGCAACCCGATTTTAAGCCCCATTCCGCCAGCTTGCCCCATGCCTCTGATTTGCTGGAGTTTATTCGCCCACGCTATCAATTCTGTCTGGGAGCGGCGGGTTATCCCGAGGGCCACATCGAGGCCGAGAGCAAGGAAAAGGACCTGGAGTATCTGAAGCTCAAGGTGGAAAAAGGGGCCGAATATATCATTAGCAATTATTTTTACGACAACCGTTATTATTTCGATTTTGTGGCCCAAAGTCGCAGCCTGGGAATCGAGGTCCCCATTTTGCCCGGCATTATGCCGATTTTTAGTCTCAAGATGATGGATCATCTGGCCAAACTTTGCGGGGCCAGCATCAGCGACGATTTGCGACAAAGATTGGCAGCCTTGCCGACGGGGGATGTCCGGGCGCTGCTCAACTTCGGCATTGACTTTGCTTTTGAGCAATGCCAGGGGCTGATAGGGGCTGGGGTGCCGGGGCTGCACTTTTATACCATGGACCGGAGCCAATCAACGGCCGGGGTGGTGGCGCGCCTGCGTAAAGAGGGATTATTATAGCCGGGGTGGGGCGTGGTAAATAATCTTTTGGAGAGAGCGCACCCATGGAAACAGCCGGTTGGGGATGCCGGTGGTGACCGCAGATCAGAGGCTTATCCAGTTCCGAGGGGTGGAGGCCATCTGGTAGAAGGGCAGGCGGAGGCCCAATGACAGGGTTTTAGTCTAAAAGTCATTGACAAAAAGCGGGAAACCAAGGAAAATGCCGGAAAGTTGATGCTTATCTCAACTCGGGAGGAAAGAATGACCGAACCGATACATGTGAGTGACGCTGATTTCGAAACCGAGATTTTAAATGCAGATATCCCGGCCATGGTGGATTTTTGGGCGGCCTGGTGCGGCCCCTGCCGGGCCATTGCCCCGGTGGTGGAGGAACTGGCGCGGGAATATGCCGGCAAGGTCAAAATAGGTAAGATGAACGTGGACGAAAATGCCAAAACTCCCGCCAAATACGGGATCCGGGCCATTCCCACGCTCATTGTCTTTAAAAGCGGTCAGGTGGTGGAACAGATCACCGGCGCGGTGTCCCGTTCCATCATCGAGAATGCCTTGAAAAAAGCGCTGTAGCCTGCCGGCCTTCTTGGGATTATGACCGGAGCAGCGTCAGCGGGTCAAGGCCCTGGAAAAGGTAAAAATCCTCGGGAATCCGTGATTATCTGATGCCAAGGCGACTCGAATGGCCACCCCTGGAGCTGCAGAACTAAAATCTTATGGAGCGCCCCTTCCTGCCGGTCTCCGGGGCCGGGGTCGCCAGAGGTTCGGCGCCGAACCCCGCGCCGGCCTCGGCGATCTTCTGTCCAGAGAGGAACGGAAAGGGATTTTGAAGAACTGAGGAGGGATAAGCCATGAATCAAAAGACCTTTGCCAAATTGCTTCTCCCCCTGGTGGTGCTCAGCTTCATCTGCGGCTGCAGCACCATTAAAGGCTGGTTCACCAATAAGCCAAAGGACCAGCCGCCCGATGTTTTAGCCGATCAAGGCATCAAGGAATTGAAAAAGAAGAACTATGAGGATGCCATCGAAACCTTTGAAAAGGTCAAGGACCGCTATCCTTACAGCGAACAGGCCTTGCTGGCCCAGATCAAGTTAGCGGACGCCTATTTTTATAAAAAGAAATATGACGAAGCCCTCCAGGCCTATAAAGATTTCGAGAAGCTGCATCCCACCAACAAGGCAGTGCCCTATTGCGTCTATCGCCAGGCGCTGTGCTACTACCGGCAGCGCTCCACCATTGACCGGGACCAGACCTTTACCACCAAGGCCATGGAGGAATTTCAGCGGCTGAAAAAGAAGTACCCCCAATGCGAATATATTTCCAAGGCGGACAAATGCATAGCCCAATGCCGCAGGGATCTGGGGGAACACGAGTTCTACATCGCCAATTTCTACTACAAGACCAAACACTACCAGGCGGCCCTGGAACGTTACCAGACGGTGGTCCAGGAATATCCCGAGCTGCCCGAGAAGGCCGAAGCCCAGGGGCGCATCGAGGAATTGCAGCAAATTCTGGCCAACGCCGACAAGAAACCCAAGCCTGGCTTCTTTGCCCCCATTGCCAACCTGTTTGACGCCAAATGGTAGCGTGACGGGTTCGAGAGCAGCCGCGCCGCTTGCCGGGGTGGACTTTAAACCGGCCCCCTGATACCAAGTTGCAGTCTTATGACTATTTATGGTATGCTTTTCTCTGGGAGGAGAAAAGCATGCGAACCCCAAAGCCATTGCCGGAAGGCGCTTATGAGAATTTGCTTATGGAGTTGAAGCGGG
>Ga0326728_10002832_pt1 | contig 56380 bp, 43 predicted proteins | sample MB3enrmetagenome_FD_207602 | JGI IMG/M metagenome (GOLD analysis project Ga0326728, IMG submission 207602) | Lab enriched peat soil microbial communities from McLean, Ithaca, NY, United States - MB31MN | ecosystem: Environmental > Terrestrial > Soil > Wetlands > Peat | place: USA: New York... | reverse complement strand
GTTCATCAGCGCGCGGCAGAGCGCCGTGCGCTGGCGCTCTCCGCCGGAAAGCTTCTGAATGCGATGGTTGAGCCGATGACTGAGCCCGGTACGCTCCGCGAGTTCCCCGAGACGCGTCATTGCGGTTGGGCGATCAATGCCTGCGGCAACCGTGGGGATCAGGCAGTTCTCCGCGAGGGTCAGATCGGGGATCAGGTTGTGAAGTTGAAACACAAAACCCACTTCGTGACGAAGAAGCCGTAAGAGGTTTGAATGCCGATCGATCTCGACTCCGTTGACAGCAATCAGCCCGCGATCGGGCCAATCGAGTCCGCCAAACAAATGCAGCAGCGTGCTCTTGCCGCAACCCGAGGGTCCGCAAAGAGCCACCGTCTGACCTGCGAAGACCTCGCAGTCCACACCTTTGAGAACCGCGACCGTCCCCTCGTCGTAACTCTTCCACAGGTCAGTTGCACGCAATGCGACGGGCCGAGTTTCATCGAATTCCAGGCCAACTCTCATTCGAATCGAAGCGCCTCCACCGCGCGGACACGCATGGCGTAAACTGCCGGGTAAAGGCAACCAGCCACGCCCGTAAGCAGGGCCAGCATGAGCACAATCAGAACGAGAAGCGGATGGAGATTTGTATCGACGTATCCGTCCAGAGCAGGAATCAGCTTGAGAGCGTAGAGGAAACAAGTTCCAAACAACAGCCCCACGACTGCGCCGAAAGCAGATACGACCGCCGACTCGCCAAAAATGACTCCCCCGATTTGCATGTGAGAAAACCCATTCACACGCAGGATGGCAATCTCGCGAATCCGCGTGAAGACCGACATGATCATGGTGTTCGCCACGCCCAAGCCGCCAAGTAGCAGTCCGCATCCGCCGACGGCCCAGGCCGTGGCTTTGAGGATTCTGAACTGAGAGTAAGAGCGGGTGAACTCCACGTCCTCGAGGGCAGTCAGATCCGGGTACTTTGCCGCAATCATGTTCTTGAAAGTGGCAATCGCGTCTTTGTTGCGCAGCTTTACTGTGATCACGGAGGAAGTTCCCTCTTTATGAAAGAATGACTGCGCAGAGGCCAGCGGCATGAAGACTCCGCCATCTTCAAATCCGTTGGCTGTCTTCAGCACGCCGATCACGTGAAAGGTCGCATGGCCTATCTGAACGCGGCTTCCGAACGTGGCGGATAGAAACCGGGCCGCGCGTGAACCCAGCACCACGTCGTCGGTTTGCCGCGCGAAACTGCCACGATCGCCCAGGAGCCACTCGGCTTTTTGAATGCGCGCGTCTGTTGGTGTGACCCCGAAGCAAGTGATAATCGGGTGCCCTTCGCTGGAGACGATTCCAAAAAGCACCGGATTGGCGTGCGCCACGATGGACCAACTGGAGATTTGTGCAGCTGCGTCGGCCGGAACATTGCTGAAGAAGAGATCGGAGACGTCCCGCTCGAAGACGATAACCTCGCTGTCATTCGAGAGAATTCTTGAAAACATGCCGATCGCGCCCTGGAGAATGGTGACCACAGTCAGCATCGCCGCAACGCTGAAGGCGATTCCCGCCACGCTGATCAAAGAGCGGATGTGGTGACGGCGCAGATTGGTCGCAATCAACTTGAGGAAGATCACGGTTTGCTCTTCTCCACTAGTACAAACGAATCTCGCGTGACTCGGGCGAGCTCCTGCTGGAGCTCGCCGCGCAATCTCTTCAGGAAGTCAAGCTCGGGGCGCAAAACGAGAAGGTTCCGCATCGCTTTGTCTCCCAGATCGATGAGCCGCGTCAGGCGCCGTACCGCGCCGTTGATTCCGAGAACCGCGGCACTATTGGGCCGGCCAAGCATCACATCGCGCGCCGGGGTCTTGCCGGTTTGCGCAGAGCCCTGGAGCACATCTTTGAGGTCGTCCAGAATCTGATAGCCAAGTCCCCAGAAGATCGATATCCGATCAATTTGCTGAAGCTCTCGTGTAGACGCCCCACCCAGCATGGCCGGCAGTGCGAGCGTCAGTCTGATCAATGAAACAGTCTTGCCCCGCGCAATTTGATCGGTAGTCTCCAGCGTGCGGGGCAACATTGAGTAGTGGAGATCCAAGCTTTGCCCATTCAGCAACCCTCCTACGCCAAGACAGTTCTCGATGAAGGACAGTGCCTCCGACTGTCTGGCATAGGCAGAACCTGCAACAGCACGCCACGTGAGCGCGTAGGCGCGATTGATCAGAGCAAGCGCGGTAAGGATTGCGCCTTCCTCGCCGAATACCAGGTGCGTACAGGGAGCGCCGCGCCGTTCCAAGGCGTTATCCATGCATGGCAAGTCATCGAAAAGAAGTGAAGCGGAGTGAAAATACTCGAGCGCAACTGCAAGCTCCTGAGCGTGACTGCGGTCGAGCCCGTACGCGGTTGCCATTTGGAAGACCAGCTTGGGGCGGATTAGACTTCCCGGGTTGTCGAGCACATGGCGGAGCGCGCACTCGAAGTTCGGGTCTAGAACAGACGGCAGCGGTAATGAGGAACTGAATGCTTCCGCAAGAAAACTCGTGTCTAATTGATCCATAACATAAGTCGAATGCAATTTGATCCTCAATAGAGCTGTTGAAGGATGGTCGCTGTGAGCCAGAGAATTCCGGTATGGCTGCCGCGGTTCCAGAGACTTCAAGTTACCGTTGAGACGAATTCATGCGCGCTTGGAAAGCTCGAAATATGGTCAGATTGCATGACGATTTGTTCATCTTCACGAAGCAGCACAATCGACTTCACTCCGATTCTGTTCCGCTCTTGTCCGACCGAGTTTGAAGCGTGAGTTCTCACAAGGTTTGCGTCTAAGGATAGTGAAAGGAGATAACGCAGGCCGAACACGCAGATGACGAATCGTTCATCTTGGCAAAACCTACATCGACAGTTAAACGAAGATAGCCAAGCCCGCGCAAAAGCTCTGTAAAAGGACGATCCGGATGAACTAATATCCCTTCATGCGCCTTCTGCTCGTTGAAGACGAAATTGATATTCAGAGTTTCCTGCGGCGGTCGCTTGAAGAAGCGGGTTACCAGGTGGAGGCTGCGCCGGATGGCAAGGCCGCTGAACACCTGGCCGTCGAAAGCACGTTCGACATACTCATCGTCGATCTTGGACTTCCTGATCAGGACGGAATCAGCTTGATCCTTCGACTGCGTCAACTAGGCGTGAAGGCTCCCGTCCTGATTCTGTCTGCACGCCGCTCGGTCGACGATCGCGTACGGGGACTGGAGCAGGGTGGAGATGACTATCTGACCAAGCCTTTTGCGCTGGCAGAGTTGCTGGCGCGCCTGCGTAACCTGCTCAAACGCAACACACCGGCAACCAGCGAGGGCACGCGGTTGCGCGTACTCGATCTCGAGTTGGATTTGTTGAGACGAGAAGCAACCCGAGGCGGAAAGGTTTTGCAGCTGACCCAGCAAGAGTTCGTCCTTCTGGAGTATTTGTGCAGAAATGCCGGCCGCGTCGTCACGCGTTCGATGATCCTCGATCAGGTCTGGGGCATGCGCATACAGCCCGACACCAATGTGGTCGATGTGCACATCTATCGCCTGCGTGGCAAGGTGGACGGTCCGGGCCAGCAGCAGCTGATTCGAACCATGCGAGGGGTGGGTTATGTCCTTAAGGACAGGTAATCCGCCTATGCGCAGCGCCGCGTGGCGCATCTCGCTGTGGGCGACTCTTGCCTTTGCCTGCGGCACCATCGTGGTCTTTGTCTTTCTGCAGAGCTTTATGGCTGGCGATATACAGCGCCGCAGTGACGCGTGGCTGTCGGGTGAGGTCGAGGTGCTGGGCGACGTCGCCGAGCGAACACCGAAAGACGCCCTCTATGACCGCGTCGTGGGAGAAGTTGCAGAGTTGGCCGCCCACGAAGTGCCCAATAAGCTGCCCAATGAGAGCGGCGCTGACGATTCTGTATTCTTTCTGCAATCGGGCAGCGACGGTTCGCTCATGTTGTGGGTGGGCGCAGGCAACGGCGAGGCACATCTGAAGGCGATCAATGCCATCAGGATTTCAAAGGATCATCCAACCGATCTGCACGTTCCCGGATTCCCCGTCCCGTTTCGGGTGGCTTCGCTCCGCATTGACGACGGCAGCTATATCTTTCTGGGCCTTTCGGAACGAGATGAACTGCGCGTGCTCGCAAATCTGCGTTTGCGTTTTTTCCTGTTGTACCTTCTTATCGTTCTACTCGGCTTCGGCATTGTCTTCTTGACGACCCGTCGAATGCTAAGCCACGTGCGCAGGATTACTGAAGCTGCCTCACGCATTGGTCATTCCGATCTCGGCGCCAGGGTGCCCACGACCAAACGTAACGATGAAATCAGCCACCTGGCGCTCACTCTCAATCGCATGCTCGATCGGATCGAGAATTCTGTCCACCAACTGCATACCATCACAGATTCGCTGGCTCATGACTTGCGCAGCCCTCTGACGGCTATTCGCGGAAAACTCGAGATGTCTTTGTCGGCATCCGCAGACGGGGAACAGACCGAACCGATTGTCTCCGCCATTGACGAACTGGATCGACTCACCGACTTCTTAAACAAGTCGCTCGATGTTGCCGAAGCCAAAGCGGATGCTCTTCGACTCACACGCAGCCACGTTGATCTGGACAACCTGCTCAAGGCTATGCTCGATCTCTACGAACCCTCCCTCTCGGAGAAGGGATTAAAGGTCAGTCTGCACAACTGCGGTCCGGCGGAAATCCTTGCTGACGCCGCGTTGCTACATCGCATGATTGCCAATCTCCTCGATAACGAACTGAAGCACTTACCGGCTGCATGCACGCTCACGATTGAATTACGAAGCGATAAGGATGCAGCGTGGCTGATTCTCGAAGATGACGGTCCGGGATTCGAGCCGGAAGTGCTCCTCCATGTATTCGAGCGCCGTGTAAAGGGACGGAATTCGGACGGGCACGGACTAGGATTGGCATTCGTCGATGCTGTAGCACGCGCTCATGGTGGAACTGTGACGGCTTCGAATCGAGAGACCGGAGGAGCGAGAATCTTCGTTACCCTTCCGCTCGCTTCACAGGAACGCGCCCACTCGCCGGCGTCTGCAATGTCAAGTTCCAACTGATCGAGCGCAACAGTAACTGTTCTAAAGAAGCTAATGGCTCTATGAACCAAAACTGTTTTTGATGTCCTGCGGAAGATTCAGCCCGGAGCCGCTGAATTCCGCGCCCAGGACATTTCCAGATATCCGACCGTCTTATTAATGCTCGCTCCCTCCCTGCGTGGGCCTCAGGAACACGTCGCTGATGTTGGAGCCATGAATGCTCGCGTGACAACTGATACACGACGGAATCTGCGCCGATTGGGTGTGCTCCGGCACGGCAGGCCGGCCCGCCCCAAGGTTCGGCGAGGGCAAGTGGCATTGCAGGCAGATCTTGTTCACATCGGCTTGAATCAGCAGCTTGTGGTTCGGTCCACCGTGCGAGAGATGGCAGAAGTTACAGCCTCCGGCCTTGATCGCGGGGTGTTGATAGACGAAGGGGCCAGCCGCCCGCGCGTGGCATTTGGTGCACATTATGAACTGCCAAGTGGAAGAAGGCAGCGAATTCTCTCCTGAAGCGCCGTGAGCATCGTGGCAGTCGGTGCAATCGATCAACCCCTCTTCAACCTTGTGATGAAAGGGCATGGAGAACTGCGGCTTAACGTCGTAGTGGCATTGAATGCAAAGCTGAGGCTGCTCCATCTTGAGCAGATGCTTCGGCGCGCCGGGTGCATGGATGGTATGGCAGCCGATGCAGCTCACATTGCCCCGGCCGTGGGCCGAATGCTCAAGGTCTATGCACGTCCTGCCATGGCATGCCTGGCATTTTTCATCCACCTCTTTGGACGTGGCCGTGGAGGGGTCAAAGATCAATGTGACATTTCCGCCCCTTGCGTGCTCTTTGCCGGGGCCGTGGCAGCTCTCGCAGGTCACGCCTTGGCTGTCGTCAATCGGCGCCGGCTTGCCGTGCGGATCGTTGGCAAAACCCTTCACGACCTCTTTGTGACAGGTCGCGCAGGCGGCGTCATCAGAGCTGTTTGAAGCTGGCTGCACCGCTTGGCGGCCGTCGGGCCCGGCTTGGCTTGGCTGAGCCGCCATTGCCATAGTGCAAAGCATCGCCGCGCCCAGCAATAGTACGAAATAAAATAGTGAGCCGGCTGCAGGCGCTTTCATCGGCAGGTGGGTCATGGATTGCCGGTTTGTCCTGCCTTTCACAACGAGAGTGTCGTGGCAATCTTTCATTTCTTCTGTTGCCCTTGTTCCCCAATCGACGTAACAGGCACAGCCGATGTTCCGTCGGGCGGCTGCATCGTAAACGGTTCGGGACTTATCTCGCCGCGATGGCAGGTGCCGCAGGTGATAGCAATGCCGGAGCCATGAACCTTGGCGACGTAGTTACTGTTGATCTCCTCGGTCATCTTGTACATGATGCGCGCGGTGCCCTTCATTCGCTTCGAATCATCAGCGAAGTTGAGGCGCGGGCGCCCGTCAGGGCCAATGTTACCTGGATCTTCGGAGTGGCAGGAATCGCATCGGACACCAAGGGAGTATGCCCATTGCTCCATCAGGTCGTGAACCTGTTGACCAGAGAGGTCTTTGGGCAACACCTGCAGGTTGGTGGGCGCGGGAAAAGTGCGGGTCGAGGCAGGCGGCGGGCTTTCCGCGCCACTCTGCGGACCTTGTGGGGCTTGAGCCCGCATAGCTGCCAGAAAGAAGGCCGTTGCCAGCATTGCGGCCGCGAGGGCCGATCGAGATGTTGATGATGACTGCAAGGGGCGGGCCTCCGCAATAACGGCGTTTGCCGAAACTTATTTTTCCGAAGCACGAGTAACTTCCGATTAGCCGGTCATCCGGGCATAACGGTTTACTGTCAGAGACTCAGATTTATTTGCGCTCGTAAACCGTTCCTGGCGGCTGATACGGAGGATCGGATACAGCGCGCATGTAAGCGATCAGTGCTTTTACATCCGAGGCGTTCAGCGTATTCCCATAGGGCGGCATCAGCGCCGAACGATTCAAGGCCGGGCCGCCGTGCAGAATGATCGACGTCAGATCGGCATCGCTCATCTTGTTCAACGTGTTGCCCTCAGTGAATGGATGCGGCTTGACCTCAAGATTGTCATAGTTTGAAACGCGCTGCTGCGACGACTCGGGATCGTGGCAGCGGCTGCAATACTTGTCTGCCAGAATGGCCCCGACGCGCTCCTGGTAGTCGAGCGCCGTCTCCACAATGGCCAGAGATACTGGCTTCGTCTTGCCGGGTGTCACGGCGTCGATTTGATAGCGCCCTGCTGTGTTGCCCAAAGTGACCGAGGTGGTTGCCTGTCCGCTTGAATCGGTCAGTACAGCGGACGGGTCGAAGCTGACGCCGCCGGGGCCGTGAAATTCGACCAGCGCTCCGGGAACCGCATTTCCCTGATCGTCGTTGACCTGCACCACCAACGGGTCTTTGAGCACGGTACCGGTGGCGCTCACCTGGTGGCCGCCACTGGATTCAACGAGGGCGGTTCCCTGCGCCGTGGCCTTCAGTCCTGCATTTGACGGGACTGAATGCCTGCAGCCGGCCAGCGTGGCGAGCGAGAGAAGCGCCACCGCTGCGGAGGCGCCGATCTTAATGTTTGCAGTCGATCGCGTCATCATTGCTTCGTTCCTCGCCCGCCTGAGGCTTTCAGCGACATCAGGAATGTTGTCAGCGCGCGGGCGTCTTCGTCGCTCAGGTTCTGGTTCGGCTCTGCGGCGCCTGGGCGCAGCGCCTGCGGATTCTTCAGCCACGCGTAAATCCAGGCCGGAGACAGGCGGGAGCCAACCTGCGTCAGCGTTGGTCCGATATAGCCCTTGTCGGTCTTGGTGTCAACGATGTGGCAAGCCTGGCAGGCATATTTCGAATAGAACAATTGGCGCCCGTGCTCGACGACATCAGGAGTAGTGGCCGTGGGCGCAAGATCTGCGTCGATGGCCGGCGACTGATAGACGGACAAGATGTAATCCGTCAACTCAGTGTTGTCACTGTCGCTCAGGTTGAAGCGCGGCATGCGCCGGATGAGCGATGGGCGCAGCGTATTGGGGTTGTGCAAAAAGGCAGTGAGCCATTGCCGCTGCACCGAGCTTCCCTCCCAGGAAAGATCGGGCGCCATGTCGCCGCCCCTTCCGTTGAAGCGGTGGCAACTGAAGCAGGTCAGTTCGGTAATCAGCTTGCCGGCATGCCCGGCAGGCTGGTAGTCGGTTTCCGGTACTTCCGCGACGCGCAGGCTGTCGGGCATGGAGCGTCCACGGACAGTGAGCGCGAGCAGAGCCGTGGTCAACGCATCTGTCTGCGAAGCCGTGAGGGTAAACTGCGGCATCTTCACGCTGGTGCCGAAGGCTCGCGGCTGGCGGATCTTGGCCACGATGTAGCTTGGCAGCGTGTGCTCCATGCCCGGCAGAAACAGGATCTGCGCCAGCGGCTTGCTGCCGATGGTGCTGAGTTCAGGCGCGAAGTTCTCCGGCTTCTGCACACCGTTGATCTGGTGGCAGGCCGCGCACCCAAGTTCAACGATGAGCTTGCGTCCGTGGGCGATCTGCTGCGGAGTGGCCGTATCCAAATGAACGCCCGAACCGTAGTCGGAATCCGATTTTGCCTGCAGAAACGCAACCAGCGTTGCAATCTGCTGCGGCGTGAAGCGATAGTGCGGCATGGGCGTGGTGACGTCGTAGACGCGGGGATTCTGAAGCCATGCGGCAAGCCACTCGGGCCTTGCCTTGTTGCCGATGCGCGTCAGTTCCGGGGCCAGATCGCCGCCCACAAGGTTGCCCGCCGCGTTCTGGACCGCGTGGCAGGAGGCGCAGAAGGATTCGCCGTACAGGCTTGGCCCTGCGGCGGGATCGGCAGCGGCCACGGGTTTTGTGCCAGGCACGAGGGTATCGCCCGCATGCGGCGTACTGCTGCTCACCAGGTAGGCCGAGATGTCGCTTGCGTCAGCATCGCTGAGCTTGAAGTTGGGCATCGTGGTCGATGCCGCGTAGGCCTGCGGGTCTTTGAGCCAGCTGAAGATCCACTCGCGCGTTGTCTTGTCGGCGATGTGCACGAGCGATGGAGGATGGTCAGTGGCTTCAATCTTCGAGCCGTCGGGCCGCGTGATGACATGGCAATGAACACAGCCGTAACGCGTGAGCATTGTCCTGCCCAGGTTGAGCTGCGGCGTTCCGGTCAACGCATTCTGGTGGCACTGGCCGCAGCCGGACTCGATGTAGCGCATGGGCAGAATGGGTTCTTCGCCGGCGCGTTCGCTGTGGTGCGCCTCGGCAACCGTGGTGGCCGGTCCCTGGCCGCCATGGCAGATGACGCAGCCGAATCCATCGACCGGGTGCGGGATTACAGGGTGCCTGCGAAACGGCTGCTGCGTCACGTCGGAAAGGCTGGCTTCTTTCAGGCCCAGGTGGCAGGTGGTGCAGCGATCCACAACGCCCAACTCCGGTAGCCAGATCTGGTGAATGCCGGGCTCCAGGCGGCGGCGCAGGGTGACCGCATCGCCGCGATCGCGGATCAGCGAGAGATATTTACGCTGATAGCTGTGCCACTGGCTGAAGTGATCCTTTGCCGGCGCAATGGCCAGGGTGAGCAGCAGGATCAGGCTGACCACGCCGAATGCCCGCACCGGATCGCCGAATAGCGCCTGCCACGCAGAGGAAACAACATTTCCGATCGATCGCACTTAACTCCTCCAGGGCAAGACCCAGGACCAGCCCGGGCCGCGGAACCATGTGCCGACAGCGGTGAGCACAATCAATTCAAGAAGAAACCACGTCATGATCCAGTAAGCCAGTGGCCTCAGAGCCAGATAGCGGCGCAGCCGCGAGGGCGAATCGGGCGTGCTGTAGGCGGCGACGATCATTGCAAGCGTAACGATCACCGTGGGCCCAACTGCGACGTAGACATGGAAAACAAGAAGAAAGATCAGCATTCCCAGGGCCGTGAGGTAGAACAGACGCACGCGCCTGGCATGGTCCTTGAGGAAGAGGCCCGTCGCTTCGATGTTGATGTTGAAGTAGGGAATAACGATCAGGGCGATGATGAGGAGCGTTGGCACCAGCACGCCGGCCACCACGGGCGGGAAGTAATGGAGCAGTTCCTGCAGACCCAGGAAGTACCACGGCGCCTTGGCGGGGTTCGGAGTGTGCGTTGGGTCGGCAATGCCCTCCAGCGGCGCATTGAAGAAGAGCGAAAAAAGAACCAGCGCGATGGTCAGCAGTTCGATAGCCAGCGCAGCGCGAAAGAGCACCTCGGGAAAGGTCTGCACCTGGTCTTCCTGTGTTACGCGGACCTGCGCCGAGGTGCGCCGCGTGACAAAGACCACGCGCGTGGGCGAGCGGCGCTGGTCAGAGTCGATGCCGGCGACGAAGTCTTTCGAGTCGCTCATTGCCCCTCCTTCGCGGTGAGCGCGTTTTCAGGCGCAGGTTGCGGCTTTGGTTCCGACTGCTGAACGTAGAGGCCGCCGTCCTTGCGTATGCGCCAGAAATGGACGGCGATGAAGAGAATAGCCGCCAGCGGCAGAATGACGCAGTGCAGCACATAGAAGCGCAGCAGCGCATTGGCGTTGACCTGGTTGCCGCCCAGCAGCAGGAAGTGTATCTTGCCCCCTATCAGCGGCACCGCTGAGGAGAGGTTGGAACCGACGGTGATTGCCCAGAATGCAAGCTGGTCCCAGGGCAGCAGATAGCCGGTGTAACTGAGCAACAGCGTGATCAGCAGAAGCACAACGCCGATGACCCAGTTGAACTCTCGCGGCGTTCGGTACGCGCCGCGATAGAAGACCTTGAACATGTGCGCGAATACCAGGAAAACCATCAGTTGCGCCGACCAGCGGTGCAGGTTCCTGAGAAAGAGTCCGGACGAGACGACAAACTGCAGGTCCTTCATGTCCGCGTAGGCCTGCGGCACAGAAGGGTGGTAGTACAGCATGAGCAGAATGCCGGTGATGACCAGGATCAGGAATGTCCCAAATGTCAGCGTGCCCAGGTACCACGTGGCGCTGAAGCGGACCATGCGTTTGCGCACTTTGGTGGCAAACAGATGGAGAAATATATTCTGCTGGATGGCCAATGCGCGGTGAAGCGTGCTGGAGCCCGTGCCGCTGCGGAAGACAGAGCGCCACACCCTGCTCCCGCGTACTTTGTCGAACATCTGGCCGGCGTTCAGGGGCATGCTCATATCCTCAAAAACTGCAGTGGGGGGATCTCGGTAGAGCGATCGACCATCAGGTCGCCTTCGTCGCTGACCCAGATCCTGAGCCATGGCAGCGGCTTTGGCGCGGGACCCTCGATCTTTTCGCCGGTGCGCTTGAATTTGCTGCCGTGGCAGGGGCAAGCGATGATGCCCAGGTCCTGGTTCCACGCGGTCAAGCAACCCAGGTGCGTGCATACCATGCTGAGCGCAAAGTATCCCTCATCGGCGCGAACCAGGTAGATTCCGGAGTTGACATCCATGGTGACCGAATTTACCGCGAAGCTTTCGACCTTGCCCACGTTGACAATTGTCGACGGCTCGTAGAGCACGTTCGGCGAGAGGTATTCGTAGGAGAAGACAATGGTGCCCGCGGTGGCGATGCCCAGCGACCCGAGGCCGATCTTGGTAAAGAAAGTTCGGCGGTCGAACTCTGCAGGAAGTTTCTTCGTGATTGCTTGTACTTCGTCGGGCATGTTCTACCTCTTCAGCGCGCCTGCCAGCGGCGGGCTCGAGCGTAACGGGCGGTCGATGGATTCCACGGAGATCAAGCCGGTCGGGTCCGCGGAGACCAGGTTGTACGATTCCATGGTGATGGTGCCGACGGGGCAGCGCATGGCGCAAAGTCCGCAGCGAATGCACCTCGATTCATCTTTCAGCATGGCCGAGCCGGTGATGACGCCGAGTTCTTCTGCCTGGATGTCGTCCAGTTCTACGCCAAGCAGGTCGCGAACTCCGGCGAGTTGCTGGGTGGTTGCTTCGTCGAATGCAATGCGGTCGAGTGAGACCAGTTCCAGGCAATTCTCCGGGCACACATCGACGCAGCCGCCGCAGAGAATGCAGGAGGTGGCGTCCGCCTCGTTGCCTTCAAAAACCGTGTTGACCCAGCAATGCAGGCAGCGCTGCGCCTCGGCCATCGCGGCTTCCTCATCGAAACCGATCTCAACTTCTGTAACTCCGGTGCGGCGATTGAGAGGCAGCATGGGGATCGCAGGCCGGGTCAGGTCGAGCAACTCCAGAGGCATGCGATGGCGCTCAAGTACTTCGACTTCCACGATCGGATCGGGATGCTGTTTGTCGCGCAGGAACTCGTCGATGCCCACCGCGGCGCGCTTGCCGTCGGCCACGCTGTCGATGATGAGGCGCGGACCGAAGACGCAGTCGCCGCCGGCAAAGACACCGGACGCAGAAGTCATGAGAGTTTGCGGATTGACCGCGATCAGGCCGCGCGGTGAAACATCGACGCCATCGCCGGGGCCAAGGAACTGGAGATTGGGCGCCTGGCCGATGGCCATGATAATCGTGTCGCACGCCAGCCGCGTTTCGCTGTTCTCGTAGAAGGTGGGGCTGAAGCGGCGGTTGGCGTCGAAGACGGATTTCGTCTTGAGCACTTCAAGCGCCACTGCGCGCCCGTTCTCGCCGATGATCTGCTTGGGACCGAATCCGGGATGGATGATGATTCCTTCTTCTTCGGCCTCTTCGATTTCTTCAAGCGCGGCAGGCATCTCCGCGCGATTCTCCAGGCACACCAGGTGCACCTCCTGCGCGCCCAGCCGCAGTGCGGAGAGCGAAACGTCCATCATCTCGCGCGCCGCCACTGCATCCATGCTCCCCTGCGACGGCTCGAAGTTCTCCACGCCGCCGGCATGCTGGCGCAACACTTCGCGGGCAGCGGAGCGGGCCACATCCATGGCCACGTTGCCTCCGCCGATGACCAGGACCTTTTTCCCGATGGTGAAGCGGTAGCCGAGATTTACATTGAGCAGAAAATCGATGCCCTTGTAGACGCCGTCCAGATTCACGCCGGGAATGGTCAGGTCGCGGCTGCGATGTGCGCCTACGGCGATCAGCACGGCGTCGAATTCGCGGCGCAAATCGGCGATGGTGAAGTCTCGGCCGGCCGCATGATTCAGCTTCAGCGTGATGTCGCCGGTGGAGAGAATCTCGCGTACCTGCGCTTCCACCACGTCGCGCGACAGGCGATACTCGGGCAGGCCAAGATAGAGCATCCCACCCGGCACCTGCGACGCTTCAAAGATAGTGACCGGGTAACCCATCAGCGCCAGGTCGTGCGCGGCAGACAGGCCGACAGGGCCCGCGCCCACGACAGCGATTCGGAAAGGAAGACCTGGCTGCGTGCGGCCTGCGTTCACATTGATGGGCCGCCGCGACTCCGGCCCGTGACGCTCAGTGAGAAAGCGCTTGAGCGCGCGGATGGCGATGGGCTTGTCGATCGCTCCGCGGCGGCAGGCCGTCTCGCAGGGGTGAGCACAAACGCGGCCGCAGATGCTGGCCATGGGATTCGGCTCGCGCGCCGTGCGGTAGGCATCCTCAAACTCTCCCTCGGCAATCAGCGCAACATAACGGCCGGCATTGGTGTGCGCGGGACAGGCCATCATGCAGGGGAAGTTGGTATTCAGCCAATCCCTGTCAACTTTCTTGTTGACAAAGCGCTCGAGCATCCCTGACCTCGCCGGTTGGAGGAAAAAAATGCGGGCAGCAAGGGCAGACTCTGCTGCCCGCGGGTTTACTTGCTGAGCGTGAAGTCGGCCGTGGCGTCGCCGGCGACATTCACAGGATTGGATTTGCTCTTGGCGCCTTCGTTCCAGGCGGTCACGGTATATGCTCCGTCCGGCACGTTATCAATCTTGTATGCGCCGGTCTTATCCGTCGTGGCAAAGTACGGCGTGGGAGAGACAACCAGGTAGCCGGCCATGTCAGGATGCACGTTGCAGAACAGCGGAATGATGCCGGGAGTGTCGAATTTGAACGATTGCCGCTGACCCTGAGGCCAGGTGCCCAAATTGTGGCCCAGCTTCTTGTTGCCGCTGATTGAAGGCCAGAAGACGTTGTGCGCGACGCTGTCGCTGTTGAGGAATTCAACCGTCGTGCCCTGTTGAATAGCAATAATATGGGGCACGAACATCAGGCCCTTCTGGTCCATGGTTACGTGTTGCGAGGGCGCGGGGAAGGTCTTGCCGGCAATGGCTTCAACGTAGACGACCGATTCGCCTTTGACGCCGGAAACCTTGCCGTGGATGGTGCCGGCATAGGCTGCCGTGCTGAGCGCGGCCAATGCCGCGAGTGCTGCGAGAGTAATGGGCTTCATACAATCTCCTGGTGGTGGTTCGTTGAGGGTTCGGCGTGGCGCGCCGGCGTGTATTTCATCCCGCATCAGAAAACGAAGCGAGCCAGCAAATAAACGGTGTTGTTGTCGCTTGCGTTCCGCCCTGCGCCGTCGTAGTTGGTGTTGCCGCCGTTGAATCGTGTGTAGTCGGTGTACTGAACGGCCAGGTCGACGTTTTGAAATGGCCAATAAGAGGCGTTTGCCGAGATTCCCTCGCTTCTGGCGCCCCCACTGGCGCTGCCCGACACTGCGGCTTGAGGGTACAGGAGGGGGTCGTTGGTGCCGTCTGTCAGGAACCATCCAAAGGTCCCCGAGAAACGATTGCCAAAATGGTAGGCGGCGTTCACGTTGCTCGCATTCAGATGATGCGGGCCTGGGTTCGCGTTGCCATTTGCGGCGCTTGCTATCAGTGCCGCGTTCTCCCGGACATATGTGGCGCGCAGGGAGAAAACATCCTTGCCGATGGTCCGGTCATATTGAATGTCCGGGCCAAAATCAGTGTAGCTGTCCTCGGTTCCGGTTACGGCCCCGGGAGTAGACTTCAGATGAATGCCATAGGCGCCAACTTCAAGGCTTGCGGTTCGCCCGTTCTGCTGAAATGCCAGCCGCCAGTAGGGCGCCGCACCCTGGATGTTATAGGTGCAGCACGTTCCGGTTGTGGGCTGGGCATCGCCTACATGATTGGAGCGGTAAAGGGTGCCCGCAAAGTACACGTGCTGGTCCCACATGGTGTACCCACCCAACCCCGCCACATCCTGAGCCAGCAGCCCGTTGATGATCGGCGCCGCGGCTGGGCTTGGAGCACCGTTCGGCGCGATGAATGGATAGCCCCACGCCGGCGTGCTGTTCCACAAGTCCTCCAGGGTCGGGTTGTTGTTCAGAGTCAGGCCGTAGTCCAATTCTTTGCCTGACATCGTCGTCTTGTTGGCATAGCGGATATCGGTGTTATCGGTGGTGAAGTGGTCATCTGGCTTGTTGTAGGTCACCTGTAGAAAACTGCCGATGTGATCGGTCCAGGCTCCGGCCAGGAAGATCGAAATGTCCTGGGGAAACTGGGCATTCCAGTTCTGGGTGCCTGGTTGCGGAGTTTTGGTGCCGGTCATCGAGGTCTCGAAAAAGGCGCTCAGCGGCAGCGTCTCAAGCATATTCAGGGGTGCACGGCGGGTGGTGGAATCGGCGGTGATGCTTTTATTCTCAGCGCGGTCAATGTACGCCATCAGCTTGAACAGTCTTCCACCGTTGTTCAACTCAGGCGGCGTGGTGTGGCAACCGCTGCACGGCAGACCGGTCTGGCGTGCGTAACTCGGAAGCGCCAGGGCGTTGGGAACCAATCCGCAAACTCCGGCAACCAATGCAGCCGCGCAAGGTAAGATGCTGCGTCTCATGAAACCTCCTATGGCCAACGATCGACGAGGGAATGGGGCTCGTGTAGCGATCAGAGATGCGATTGGTGTTACAAATCACAATCTGGAATCTTGGTAGTGTCGAATTGTGATATATCTCACTCGACTTCAGATGTGATGGCAATCACATAAACTCATTCAGGCAAGAGTCAGCGGCCGAGATTCATGGCAAGGCCTTAAGGGGGAAGCGGCCGCGCGGCGCTTTGACTGGAGCGGAACCAAAACTGAAATGCCCAGGCGGTGTTAGTGCAAGGTGCCGTGCGCCATTCGGGGAATCTGGACGTTAGACAGGCTGCAGTGGAGTGAGCAGCAAAACCACCGGAAGACGCCTAAGAATGCAGAGCTTCTAAAGGGCTTTCGGATGCGCTGTTATCTACGGCCACTTCACGTCGAGCGCGTAGATCTCCTGTGTGCTGATGTCGCGCAGCGCAAGGATGGAGCCGTCGGGCGCAAGCCCCGTCCAGCTCCAGGACCCGTAATCGAACACCAGATTTCCGCTGGCGGCCATGTTGGTGATCTGCTGGATTTTTCGGTCCGCCAGGCAGACGCGGTCTTCAAAGATGGTCGTGCCTTGGAGTTGGAAGGAACCGAAGACGATGCACTTGCTGTCGGGCGTCCAGGCAGGATAATGCACCCAGATGTCCCCGGTCAGATCCTGCCAGTTGCGCAGGTTCATATCGTAAAGCCTTAGCCGGTATGGGAACAGCGTCACCGCGAGCAGATAGCGCCCATCCGGCGACCAGCGCTGCGAAAACAGCCCGCCGGAGCCGGGGATCGCGGTGACCGCGCGCGTCTTCAGATTCACGATGTGCAGCGCGGTTGAACCGTTCGTCGCATCCCAATAAGGCCCGTAGAGAAGGGCATCGCCGGAGGGCGACCACGTCGCATCCACGCTGTCCTGGTCTCCGGAGGTAATCGCCTCGGGGGTGCCTCCACCGACAGGGATGATGTCAATCTGCTTCGGCTTGCCCGGCATGTTGGCCGTAAACGCAACCTGCGATCCGTCCGGCGAGATGCGCGGTAGCTGGGCCTGCATGGGCGGGAACGTGAGCTGACGGAGGCCGCTGCCGTCGCTGTTGCCATACCACAGAATGCCGTCCGGATAGGACATGAAGACGAGGTGTTTCCCATCTTTCGAGAAGTTCAGATCCGAGGCGGAGATTCCCCCCAGAAACGGCGAGAGCGAGCGGGTCTTCGGATCGTAGCGCGTTAGCTCGCCGCGAGGGATGACGCCGACAAAATAGATCTTGCCGTCCTTGCCCGGCAGCGGGGAGTACGCGCGCATCACCCCCTGCGTCAGCCGCACCGGCGCATGGCTCACCCTGTGCCACCAGTCGCCGCCTTCGCGCATGGCCCACAGAGCTAGAGTCCCGTCCCGCGTCGCCTGGAAGACGAAATACTTGCCGTCGGGCGTCCAGCTTCCGCAGCAGTCGCTGGCCGGATTGGTAAAGCCCGGCAGCAATTGATGCAAGTGGCTGCCGTCGGCTCGCACTTCCCAGAGCGACGTGGCGTGACCGTCAGGACTGACCGTGAACCGCAGCAAGCGCCCGTCCGGCGAAAAGCGCATCCAGAGCGGACCGCCTTTGACGGTCAGCAGCTTGTGCGCATCGCTTCCGTCGGTCGCTGCGGAGTAGATTGAGTCTTTAGTCCTGTAATACAGCCTCGACCCGTCGGGCGACCATGTGGCATCATCGGCCGTCAGGTTCCCGATGCGGTGCGGCTGGCCGCCGGGCACAACGGCGGTCCACAGGCTGCCGTCCTTCCATGACGACATCAGCAGTTCCGGCCGCTTCGGCGATATTCCGAGTAGCCCGAGATAAATCGGAAGCCGCTCAGGCTCGGTATCGCCGCCTTCCGTGGATACCTGAAACAGTCTAAAGTCGGCCCAAGCCGGCTCGTAAAAGTAGATGCGCGAGCCGTCGCTGTGCAGCGGGAGATAAAATGTCGGGTAGGTTTTCGGCGCACTGTCGCGCGTCAGTTGCGTCGTTTTCGTGACCTCGGGAAGCAGCAGCGCCGGACGCAGAGAATACGCCAGCACTAGAGCCAGCGCCAGAGCCAGCGCCGCGGCCGCAGCAAGCAGCCAAGGCCGAGCCCTGCGCCCAGTCGCCGCCGCTACAGCCGGCTGGGTCGCATCGGCTCCGTTGACCTCCAACGAAGCCGATGCGCCGCGGCGGATTGCATTCCCAATTGGCACATCCCCTGCCTGAGATACCGGCGCGATGAAACGATAGCCCCGCTTGGGAATGGTTTCGATAAAGAGCGGCGTATCAGTCGAATCGCCCAGGGCGTCGCGCAGATTCATTACCGCCATTCGCAGACTGTGGTCGAAGTCTACGAACGTATCTGAGGGCCACAGGACCTGGCACAACTCTTCCCGGGTGACGATCTCGCCAGCGTGTTCGAGGAGATAAACCAAGATGAGGAACGATTGTTCGCGCATCTTGACCGGCTTGCCATCGCGGCGCAACTCCACTCTTCGCGTGTCCACTTCATAGACACCGAAACGCCAAGTCTCGTCCGTGCTCACTGGCGTCGCCACTCAAACCCTCTGTGGGGGCTCTGATTGAGAAGTCTAGCACGGCCTATGCGTCAGTATGCGGTTTGACAATACAAAACCTTGCTCATTTAAGGCATTCGGGGTCAATTACATGCGCCATGACAGGCGTTTGACGCCGAAATGACAGCCAGTTGATTGCCAAAGCTACGGATAGGGAGCAGATTGCGGAACATCGCGAGCGGGGTTCAGACCTCTGCCCGCCAAATTGAACGCAAATCGAAGGGGGACAATATGCACAACGATTTCAATTCTCGCTGGGGATTCAGCAGTTTTGCGTTGCTCATCGGAATTGCTGCTCTCGTTGTCCTTGCAGCGCCGGGTCGGTTGGCGGCGCAGGAACGGGCACAACAAATCATCAGCTTCGACGTTCCGAACGCGGGCACGGGCCAGTACCAGGGCACACTCGCGCTAGGTATTAACCTGGAGGGTACGATTACCGGCGAGGTGACCGACAGCGGTTACGGGACGCACGGATTCGTAGGCACGCTTAAGGGCGGGTTCACTGAATTCGACGCTCCTGGCGCAGATCCTGTTGTCGGTTGCACGTGTGTTTATGCCATCAACGACTTTGGCGTAGTCGCGGGAAACTCCATTGACACCAACTCCGTCTCACACGTGTTTGTGCGCACTCCCGATGGCAAGATCACGGTTTTCGACGCTCCGGGCGCATACATCGGCCCGGGCTCGGGTACCTTCATCAACAACGCAAATAGCATCAATATCCTTGGGGCGGTGGTGGGGTTTTACTACGACTCGAATTTCACAGCGCACGGTTTTTTGCGCGCCGCCGACGGCAAGATCACCACGTTCGACGATCCAGCTGCGGGCAAAGGTGCTTTCCAGGGCACCTGGCCTTTCGGCATCAATGATTTCGGGGTAATCGTGGGAGCGACGACCTACCCGGACGGCACCAGCCACGGCCTTCTGCGCACGCCGAACGGGCGCAACCCAGATTTTGAATTCCCGTCCGCCACGTATTCCAACACAGCACGTATCAACGACCTTGGGGTCATTGCGGGCTCTTACTCCCAGGAATATCTCGACTCTGTACCATACGATTTCGCCGGCTATCAGCTCACGCCCGACGGCAAATTGAAGACCTTTACACCATCGGGATCGGGCACAACGACTGCTTATCCGGATGATGGCACGTGGACGAACGCAGAGAACATTTTTGGGGCTACAACGGGATACTTCTACAACGATGAAGCTGAAGCTTACGCCTTTCTGCGCGACGCCAATGGCAAAATCGTTGTGTTTGGGTACCCTGACCAGGCTGTAGTTCCAGGTTCCTACACAGGCTCGTTCGCTTACGCCATCAATGCGTCAGGGGTGATAGCAGGCTTTTGGTACGATAGCAATTTCGCCATACACGGGTTCATACGATTGCCGAACTAGTCTACCGCGCAGCTGCAGGTTAATTGGAATCCGGATTCCTACGATATGGCGGGTTTGAAGCTGATTGGCGCGTGAGAGTTGCGAAATCTTAGGGGCGAGATGCGGGCCTGGCGTAGGGCATGCCCGCTTTCTCGCTTTCCACATTAACCACGTCAATTGCGCGTGCAGGATGCAGGGGGGTATCTCAATTCTGCATTGGATACGCTCTACCTGCACCATGCCCCCCGGGAAGCGGGCTTGGTCAACGCCAGGCCCGCTTTCTCGTTCGATGCTGAGTCGCCTTCGTTTGACGAGAAATCGCGGTATTACGATCGAGGACTTTCGTCGATCCATTTCTGGGGTTCCGATTGGATTGTCGGCTACTCGGCAGTACCTTGTGGTCAATGCCTTCGCGAACCTAAAACGGACGCGCAAGAGGATACGCGGACCGCATTTTTCAAGCGGTATGCGCATGTGCTGCAATCACAATCACGGGTGAATTGCGGGTGAGCGTGTTTCCCTAATTTTGCTCTAAATTGTTCAAAATAATGGTGGCCAGGGACGGGATTGAACCGCCGACGCCGGCCTTTTCAGGGCGTTAATAAGCAGTACTTCCAACCACTTACAAGACTTCGTGGGCTGCCTAAATTCGGCGAAATACGTGTAAGACGGGCCAATCACGGGTGAGGGACGACGGGTGGACGTTGGAGCTATACAACCAACGTCAAGCAAGAATTCGCTGCGAAGGACAAGGCTATTGCAGAAGGCGCATTCTGCGCAGAAGGTCCTGGAACCGAGGATCAGGGCGCAAGGGGTCGAATTCGGGGTCGACCCTTAATCGGTCCATACCGCCCGAGTAGGTTTCGAAGCCTTTCTCGAGCAGAGCCAAAGCGTCCTCGTTTTGGCCCAGGGCAGTGCATGCTCTTGCAATCTCCCAGGGTGAGACATAATGTTCTCTCGATTCTTGCTTTAGCTTGTTGAGGATTCTCAGGCCCTCGCTTCGGTTCCCCAACGCTACATAGGCGTGAATACGTCCGGGATGAAAAGCCTCTCGAAACTCCGCGAGTGCCTCTTTCGGCATTCCCTTTTGCAGATAAATGTCGCCGAGCCTGTCGTGGGTCGCCGCGTCATTCGGTTCCAAGTCCAGCGCCTTGCGTGCTTCGATGATGGCGCGGTCGTATTGACGCCCTTCATAGAGAATGAGCGCGACGTTGGCATTAACCCTGACCGAAAGGGGGTCTAGTTTCTGGGCTTTCTGGATCTCGGCGAGGGCCTCTTCGTTCTGGCCCATCTCGGCCAATCGGAAAGCGTACCAGTGGTGGGCGTTCGCATAATTGGCGTTCAACTTAATTGCGGTTTGAAACTCCTTCTGTGCTGCTTGCCAATCCCGGTCATAGTCGAACAACACCATGGCCAGGGAGGTGTGCGCCTCCGCCGAAGCCGGATTAAGTTCGATTGCCCGCTGTGCCGCCAGTTTTGCCTTCCGGTCGACCTCGATACCGGGAACGACGGAGTTGTTGGCGAGCGTGATGTAAGAATCCGCCAGGCCGGAGTAGGCGAGAGCATATGTAGGGTCAAGGCCGATGGCCTGCTGAAAATACTCTAGGCTTTTCTTCAGCCCCTCTGCGGTTCGCTTGTTCCACTCGTAGCGGCCCTTGAGATAGAGTTCGTAGGCCTCCGGGTTCACGGTATGCGCGACTGCCAGGTAGGCCTGCTGCCCGGGCGAGACTTTCGTTTTGATCTCGTTGGCGATAGCTTGCGCGACCTCACTCTGCAGCGTCAGCACGTCACGCAGATCCCCTTCATAGCTCTTCGCCCACAGGTGAGTATCGGAGGGGGCATAGATCAGCTGCGCCGTAATACGGACGCGATCACCAGAACGAAGCACCGCGCCTTCGAGGACGCCGTTGACATGCAGTTCGCGAGCGATCTCGGGCAGTGATCTGGTCACACCTCTGAAGCGCATCACCGATGTGCGGGAGATCACTTTAGGCACACCGGCTTCCGATAGCCGGGTAATCAGAGCCTCGGTCATCCCATCGGCGAAGTATTGCTGTTGCGGGTCTCCACCTTCGTTTGTAAATGGGAGCACGGCAATGGAATCGATGCGAGTTGCGTCGCCACCTTGGAGATGCCAGATATTCGCCGCCAGAGCTACAGCGACTGCGACAACCCCAGCGGCCGTCCATTTCTGCCATCGCGCCGGGCTTTTTCCCCGGGTTTGCGAGGCGGTTGCTGCGTGAGCCGGATCGCGCCGGTCATGCACAGGGGCGACGAAGCTCTCAACGGAAACCATCAATCGATAGCCACGGCGAGGAATCGTTTCGATGTAGTTCGGGCTTTCGGCTGAATCACCCAAGGCATCTCGCAAACGTTTTACCGCTGCATTCAGTCCGTACTCAAAATCCACATACGTGTCGGAGCGCCACAGGCAACGACGCAACTCATCGCGAGTCACCACTTCTCCGGGATGCCGGACAAGCTCAGTCAGAATGTGGAAAGGCTGCTCGGCCAGCTTCGTGGTGGTCCCGTTGGCGCGCAATTCAGCGCTGTTCAGGTCGAGCTGGAAGGGCCCAAACCGGACGGTTTGCGCGGGAAGCGGCAAGATTTCCTCGCTTGTACGCTGAGAGCATTTTAACGCCGCCCATTACCCGGAGGCGGCACAGATTTTGAGAATTGCTTTACATCCGACCTTCGATCTGCGGACCAGAACGTCCGCACGGTCTGTTAGCTGATTTCCATCCAGATTCCATCGCCTTTCCATTGTCCCGCCGACCGAGTCATACGAAGCTCAATCCGTCTGCGCCGGATTTCGGCGCGGACGAAAGCCGGGAGGGTGAAGCGGCAATCCCGATCCATGCGCGTGCAGGTGGGGTTGCGGTTAGGGGTGCTCAGCGCTCCAGTCGAAGCATCTCCTCTTTTGCCTCCAGAAGGGCGGTTGCCCCGAGGGAGCGCGGCGCCCCCTCCGGTTGCCACGCATCGTTGTTTGAGTTCACGAACCCAAAACCAGCAATCTGGAGGCAAATCATGAATCGTATTCGCAAGCTGACATTCACTGTTCTTGTTTGTTCTGCCGTGGCTGCCTGGTCGCAGGCACCAGGAGAGGGAAAGTCCAAAATCGTTGTTTTCGACGTTCAGGGTGCGACCGGCACCATGGCTTACGGGATCGATGCGCTGGGCGAAATCACTGGGACTTATTGGAATGCCGACGGAGTGAACCATGGGTTCCTGCGCGCTACCGACGGGAAAATCGTTACGTTCGACGCACTGAACGCCGTCGCTACCGAACCTTGGTCCATCAACCCGGAGGGTGAAATCACAGGCCAGTATTGGGACGGAACCGGAATGATCCATGGGTTCCTTAGGGAACCCGACGGAAAGTTCACCACATTCGATGCTCCGAGCGAGGGCACCGGGCAAAACCAGGGCACAATGGGTGAGGCCATCGATCCCGCCGGTTGGATCGGTGGAGATTACCTGGATCCGGACAATGTGAGCCACGCGGTGTTGCGCGCCCCTGACGGTCGGTTCACCGAATTCGTGGTCCCCGGCGCAAACGGTTACTGGGGCGCGTGGGTGGATGGGATCTGCGGATTGACACCTTCCGGAATCATTGCAGGATCCTACGTCGAGGCGCCGGGCTGGATGTTTCACGGATATGTGCGCACCCCAGACGGCAGGATCACCCAGATTGACATCCATGGCGCGGGCGCAGGCCAGTACCAGGGGACCGAAACCGAATGCATCAATTCGGCCGGCACGGTCACGGGGCAATTTGTTGACTCCGCCGGCGTGAACCATGGATACCTCCGGGAACTGGACGGGAGAATCACGAAATTTGATTTCCCGGGCGCGGCCACCGGGTCCAGCCAGGGAACTGTCCCTTCTAGCATCAACTCCGAGGAAGCCGTGGTTGGGAGCTATTTCGACGCGAACTCCGCAGCGCACGGGTTCCAGCGTTCGCGAGATGGACAGTTCAAGTCCTTCGATTGCACAAATGCCGGCGCGGCAACAGGACAAGGCACAATGCCCATGAACAACAGCGCCACGGGAGCGGCGACGGGCTACTGCGTCGATGCAAACGGCCTATATCATGGCTTCCTCTGGAGTGAACTCAACTGATAACAGTCGCTTATCGGTTTTTCGATGCCGCCCAACCGTTGGGCGGCATTTCTTTTGCAGGCGTCTGTTCCGGGTGTATTGTCGGCTATCCGTCAGTGACCTTGTGGTTAATGCCTTCGCGACCCCATAAAGACGCGCAAGGGGGTATGATGACAGCGTTTTTGACGCCGCCTTCGCAGGTGCCGAAATCACAATCACGGGTGAACTGCGGGTGAGCGTATTTCCTTAATTTACCGCTAAATAAATCATTTAAATGGTGGCCAGGGACGGGATTGAACCGCCGACGCCGGCCTTTTCAGGGCCGCGCTCTACCACTGAGCTACCTGGCCTCAGTGCAGACTGGAGTTGCAAATTCCTGCGCGGAGATCCGGGCTGGGCCGGAGAAGGTGGGTGTATCCACGAACAGTACGCTGCAACAACCTGAACAGTATACCAAGTAAGAATCTAATGGGCCAAACCCTTGCCGGCGTGTGAAACCTGCCTGCGGGGCCGCGAAAAGCCACCTGCCACGATGCCGGAAGGGACACTCGGCTAGAAGTGATAGACAAGGTTGATTGCCATAGCGGTGCGTACCCATTTGCGCATATTCCGTGCGTACACAGCCTGAGCGCCTCAGTGGCCGGCGCCGAGTCAGCGGCCGGAGTGGACGCGTGTTGAATGAAGCCAAGCAGGGATGGTGCAAGCACCATCCCTGCCGTCACGAGCAGCAGCACCAGTCGGATTGGGCCAGGCACATTTTATTGCTTGTGACCGACCAGTTCGGCTTCGATCCTGGCGTACTCTTCTGATTGATGCAGCTCCTCTGAATCCGGCAGAAGGTAGGCGTGTTCGCCGTGCAGCGACTCATCGAGTCCGTGTTGCTCGTTATCCTCAGTGACCTTCACCGGAGTGAACAGGTCAATCGCCTTGAGCATGCCCCAGGTGAAGCCGAAGGCCCATACCGACGAGAAGAGGACGGCCACCAATTGCTTGTAAAAGAAGCTCGGATTCCCGTACAGCAGGCCATTTTGCCCGGCCGGGTTGAACTCCGAGGTGGCGAAGACGCCCAGCATGACGATGCCCAGGAAGCCGCCCACGCCGTGAACGCCCCAGACGTCAAGCGCGTCATCGACATGCAGCTTGTTCTTAAGTTCGACCGCAAAGTAGCACACCACGCCGGAGACGCAACCAATGATGACCGCCGTGGTGGGCGAAACATAACCGGCCGCCGGAGTGATGGTCGCCAGACCGGCGACGGCGCCGGTAAGCAGGCCAAGGAACTTCGGCTTTCTCTCGCGGATCCAGGCCACGATGAGCCAGGCCACAGCCGCGAAGGAGGCCGCAACGTCAGTGTTGAGGAACGCCGTGGCGGTTACTGAGTCCACGCGCATTTCGCTGCCCGCGTTGAAGCCGTACCATCCGAACCACAGCAGTCCAGTGCCCAGGGCCACCAGGGGAATGCTGTGCGGGCCGCGGTCCAGCACGCGCCGTTTACCAACGTATAAGACAGAGGCCAGCGCTGCCATGCCGGCAATGTTGTGCACCACGATGCCACCGGCAAAATCCTCCACACCCCACTTCGCCAGCAGGCCGCCGCCCCACACCATGTGGACGAACGGGAAGTACACGAAAGTCAACCAGAGGGTGAGAAAGATGCAATAGGCGTTGAATGTGACCCGGTTGGTGAACGCACCGGAGATCAGCGCAGGCGTGATGATGGCAAACATCATCTGGTAGGCGATGAAGACCAGCAGCGGAATGGTGTTATTCGGTGAAGGCGTGCTCAGAGAGACACCGTGCAGACAAGCCTGGTTGAGGTTGCCGATGATTCCGTGCCAGTCTCCACTAAAGCACAGGGAGTAGCCATACAGATACCAGATCACCGTTGTCCAGCCCATCGAGACGAAGCTCTGAATCATGATGGCGAGGACGTTCTTGCGGCCGACCAGGCCGCCGTAGAAGAATGCGAGGCCCGGCGTCATGAGCATGACAAGACTTGTGCATAGAATCATGAAGCCGGTGTTACCCGTGTCTAGGTGAAGCATAATTTCCTCCGGATTTTGAACCGATAGCGCTGGAAGCGCAATTGCCAGGGGCGCCGCCCAGAGCAAATAGCTCTCCTGGCCAACCGTGCAGAGATAGGCGTGGAAAAGAGGCAGTCGCTGCGTAGGGTTCTGGGTGAACCCATAACATCCGGCTCGAGGGAGCGGGTGTGCGGAGAGTGGGAGCCGTATCTAGGGATAAGAAAATCGTACAAATCCCCTGATTACTTGTCTAAGGCGCCTGCAAGACAACCGTACAAGAATTCCGCCGGAGTTGTACGATGCGATGTGCGGAGCATCACCCGAGTTGGTGACTCTGGTTATGGCATTCAACGGGAGATCGTGGCCCACGACGGAACCTTTATACGAATCGTTCAAGCGGAAAATCGGCCCCGGAGAAACTGAAGACGCTTACCCGGCACAGCTAATCCCCTTTTGAGCGGCCCAGTCCCAGCCCGCTTGCACTACACTGAAGTGCAACCATGCGCAGCAGGACTGCTTCTTTCCTCTTTCGATCTTCTGTTTGCATCGCGCTGGCCGCCCTCGGCGGATGTGATCGCAAGCCCGTTGGTGTTCAGGGGCCCAAAACCAGTGCCGAGCAGCGCGCCGGGCTCATCTACGAGGCCAATCTGCACCAGGGGCCCGAGGCGCTGCGCGCGTTCCTGGCCGACTTCCCCAAGGGCGCCGATCTGCACGTGCACCTCTCGGGCGCGGTGTACGCCGAGACCTTTATCCGCGATGCGGGTGAGGATGGCCTTTGCGTCGACACAACCACACTGAGCTTTGTGAAGCCGCCGTGCCGCGGCAAGCTAGTACCGGCAAAGAATCTTTCCGGCAACATCGACAGGCAGACGCAACTGCTCTACGACAAGCTGATCGATGCACTTTCAATTCGCAGCTTTGTGCCCTCGGCTGGCTGGAGCAGGCACGACCAGTTCTTCGCGGTGTGGGACCGATTGGGCCCGCTCAAGGACCACGCGGGCGAGTGGGTCGACGAGATCGCAACGCGCGCGGCGGAACAGAACCAGCAATACCTTGAGCTGATGATGACGCCGCCGTTCAGCCATGCCATAGGAATTGCAAGCCAGATCGGGTGGAGCCCGGAGTTGGCGCAGGGCGATCCGCAGGCGTTTGCGCGTTTCCGCCAGCAACTGCTGGATCGCGGGCTGCGGGATGAAGTTGCGCCGGGCCGCGAGACGGCGCGCGAGGCCGAGGCGCAGCGCAAGCAAATGGAGCACTGCGGCACAGCGCAGGCAGCGCCGGCCTGCCAGGTCGAGGTCAAGTATATCTGGACGGTTTTGCGCGACTTTGCGCCGGAACAGGTCTTTGCGCAGACGCTGCTGGGCTTTGAGACGGTGACAGCGAGCATGCACGCAGGTGACAACACGTGGGTGGGCATCAATCTGGTGCGGCCGGAGGACGACTTCGTCACCATGCGCGATTACACCCTGCAGATGAAGATGGTAGCGTATCTGCATTCTGCGTATCCCAAGGTGCATATCTCGCTGCACGCGGGCGAGCTGGCGTTGGGTCTGGTGCCGCCCGAGGGGCTGCGCTTCCACGTCCGGCAGGCGGTGGAGATTGCGGACGCCGAGCGCATCGGCCACGGCGTCGACATCATGTATGAGGACAACGCGCGCCAACTGCTCGAGGAGATGGCCGGCAATCACATCATGGTGGAGATCAACCTGAGCTCGAACGAGGGCCTCCTGGGCGTCGAAGGCGACGGGAATCCGTTCCAGGTATACCGCGCGGCCCACGTTCCGGTGGCGCTTTCGACCGACGATGAGGGAGTGAGCCGCATCGACCTGACCCACGAGTACGTACGCGCGGCCATCGAATACAACCTGAGCTATCGCGACCTGAAGCAGTTGGCACGGACGGGAATCGAACATAGTTTTCTGCCCGGGGCGAGTTTGTGGGCCAAGCCCGACGACTACAGCACCGCAGTTGGCGCGTGCCGCGACCAGGAGCCTGGCGGCGACAAACCGGCGGACGAGTGCAAGGCCTTCCTCGACGGCAGCCAGAAGGCCGCGGCGCAGTGGGAGCTGGAGCGCAGGTTCAGGGACTTCGAAGCGAAGTTCCAGGGCCCGGAATACGACAGGGTGCTGCATGGACAATGAGCGCATTCGCGAGATCTGCATGGCGATGCCCCACGTTTGCGAGACGGTGAACTGGGGACATCACCTGGTGTACTTTGTCGGTGATCGCGACATCGGCGGCAAGATGTTTGCGATGACCGATCTGGATGGAACCGGAACAGGCGTGCTCTGGTTCCACTGCGGAGCGGAGCGGTTTCACGAGCTGCTGGAGATTGAAGGCGTCATCGCGTCGCCTTACCTGGCCAAGGTTCATTGGGTGACGCTGTTGCGCTGGGATACGCTCAGGCCGCGCGAGATTGAAACGGAGCTGAAGCAGGCCTATGAGCTGATCTTTGACAAGCTGCCGCCGCGGACGAAGAAGATATTGCTGTTGCCGGAAAAGGAACGCTTGAATGTGATCCGGGAGCGGAAAAAGGTGCTCAAAGCGAAGCAAAAGGGTCGATAAAAAGGGGCTATAAGCTTTATTTGGACTTTGGAGTGCCCATGAGGAATGATTTTCGGGCATTTCGTCAAGCTTGATGAGTTTTTCCGCAGCCTGTTAAGCCAGTCAGGCAGATCTTGGCAATCCCTCGACGCCCTTTCTCAATGCAGCCCGAAAAGCACCTTCTTCTTCGGCGACTGCGCCGCAGCGATCGGCGTGTTCAGCGCGTCCACAACCGGCGCGGCGATCTTGAAGTGGCGAACGATAATGGCGGCGAGATCGGGCTTGAGAGCGGTTTCAGCGGGCAGAGTCGCGGCCAGCCCCCACTGCCGGCAGCGGACGAGGTCCATCGCTGGATGCTCGCACGGGAAGCCTTTGGGCGGCCGCGTAAGCGCGTTGCCTTCAAACTCATCGAAGTGCTTCCGTACTCTTGGGTTTTGGAGTAGTTTTCTGAATTCGCCATGGTGATCGAGCAGCCAGTGGCGAATCTGCGCCAGCTGCTCCTTCTCCGGCATGTAAGCGCCGGCCGCGACGATCAGCTCTTTGGGGCTCACGTGGAAGTAGTAGCCAGCGCCGGAGGTCTTCTCAAGACCGGTATGCGTCCACCACGCGGCCACATGCGTTTTGTAAGGCCGCTTGTCGGAAGAGAAGCGCGTGTCGCGATAAATGCGGAACATGCTTTTCTCAGCGGGGCGCACGAACGCAGGCGCAAAGTCCATCATGGCGTCGGTAATCTTGCGAACCGCAGCCAGCATCGGCTCCTTGAGCTCCGCCTCAAACTGCGCCTTACGCGGTTGAAACCACTCGCGGTCGTTGTGCCTGGCCAGGTTGCGCAGAAAGGTAAGCGCCTCAGGGCGAAAGTAGGGAAGAGCGGCGGAGGGGGCGGAAGATTTTTTCGTTGCCATAGCAAGAAAAAGTGTAACGCGACGACCACCGGACACGGAGTGGATGAAAGATCTTCCAACTGATCGTTTACATCGAGCGCCTTTGATCAGATAATCCGGCTGTGACTCTTTTCGAATTCTTCTTCTCCCCGCGATCCAGAGGCCGCTGGGATTCCTGGTGGGCTCTGTTTATGACGTTTCCATTCGTCTTCGGGCTCTCTTTCCTCGTTCCCCAACAATTGCGAGATGCCAGAGTTGGAGCTCGCGAGCAATTCGCCACTGGCGTAGTTACCGCCTACGAGCCATCGAACCACGATAGCTGCCGGTATACCTTTTCCATTAATCGGCAGAGATTCGACGGGATCAGCGGTTGCCCTTTCCATCCGGGAGCCGTCGGCGCAGTGGTACAGGTATATTACGACCCAGCCAATCCGGCAACCAGTTCGCTGGAAGATTTCCTGGAGGCACGCAGGCGAAATGAGGGAATGATCCCGCTGATGCTTCTCGGAATCTGCGCTGTGATCTCTGCTATCCTCTTCTCGAAGTACAGGCACCGCACCAAAAAGACTTAGTTGTTTCTTCGAAACTAACGTCGTCGAGGACACACTGGACCCGCGGCTGAAGCCGATTATTGTGGAAGCACTCATTCAAGGGCCTGAAGGCTCCCGCTCCCTCCGATCATCGAATTACTTTCAAAGCCCCACGGAACAGCCCATCGAAATCCCCAGCCAGGGCCTTGTCTTTCGCAATCGCCTGCTCAATCGCCTTCTCCGCCGCCACGCGCTGGTAGCCGAGATTGGTCAGCGCCGAGAGCACATCGTCGACGGCTGCGCCTTGCGCCCTTGCCTGCGTAGGCGCAACGGCAAAATCGTCCAGCTTATCTTTGAGCTCCACCACCAGCCGCTCGGCCAGTTTTTTGCCCACGCCGGGAATACGCGTGAGCTGCGCGTGGTCCTGCGCGCGGATGGCCTGCACGGTGCGCTCCACCGAGAGGCCGCTGAGCATCTTGATGGCGAGTTTCGGCCCCACGCCGCTCACGGTAATCAGCCGCTCAAACAGGTGCTTCTCTTGAAGCTCCAAAAAGCCGAAGAGCGCGATCTGGTCCTGGCTCACCTGAGTGTGGATGTGCAGCGCCGCCTCGGCGCCCACCGAGGGCAGCGCCGTGAACGTGGGCACGCTGATGGTGACGTCGTAGCCGACCCCCGCGGCCTCGACAATGGCCTGGCCGGGCTGTTTCAAGATAAGCTTGCCGCGCAGATGAGCGATCATTTGCTGCCTATTGTATTTCTTCTTGTCGATCTCATGAACAGGCCCGCATCCATATCGTCAGCACCGTGTCCAGGCGTCATCGCCGTGTCGAGACAGGTTACTATCTCCTTGGTTGTATTTACCGCGTCCCCTGGCCCGGCTATTCTTATCCGGATCGCCGCCCGAACGTTCCGCCCTTTGCCGGCCGCTCATATTCTGTCCAATGCGCATTGGAGATTCGATGAACTGGTACTTTGCCTTTTTCTTTATTTCAGGGTTTTGCAGCCTGCTCTATGAGGTCATCTGGCTGCGTCTCACGGTGGCGCAGTATGGCGTCACCATCGCCATGACCTCGATTGTGCTTTCGGTCTTTATGGCGGGCATGGGCGCCGGCTCGTGGATCGCGGGAGCAGCCGCCCGGCGCTACGGCAAGCGGCTTTCATGGTCGCCGCTGCGGCTCTACGCCGCGGCCGAGTTAATCATAGGCTGCGCTTCGCTCACGGTTCCCCTCGAATTGCTTCTCGGCCGCCATCTGCTTGAGTCCCATTTGTTCGAGTCGTGGAGCGTCGGATTCAGTTCATCCTCGGCAACGTTCTATCTGGCGTCGGGCGCCCTCGTCGCTGTCACCCTCATTCCCTGGTGCGCGTGCATGGGCGCAACCGTTCCGCTGGCCATGTGGGCCATTCGCAGCGAATCCCGGCCTGAAGCGGGTCGTTCGTTCAGCTTTCTCTACACAGCCAACGTAATCGGCGCCATGGCCGGCGCCATCGTTCCCGCCGTCCTCATCGAGCTGTACGGATTCCATGGCACGCTTTGCATCGGCGCATGCCTCAACGCCGCCATCGCCGCCGGCGCATTCGCGCTCGCGTTCCGCCGGCGCGGACCTGGCGCTGAATCCGCCGCAGTGCAGCCGGCAGCGACGTCCGCCGCAACCCTGCCTGCCACTCGAAACGGATCTCGAGTGATGACGCTGCTTTTCCTCACCGGCTTCGCCACCATGGGCATGGAGGTGATCTGGATAAGGCTGTATACAGCCTTCGTGGGGCCGCTGGTGTACTCGTTCGCATTGATCCTGGCCTCGTACCTGGCGGCCACGGCGATCGGCGCGCGCATGTACCGGCGGAGAGGCGCACCGGCCGACTCGCGCCTGGCATGGATCCTGCTTGGGCTGCTGAGCCTGGCGCCGTTGATTACCGCCGATCCCAGAATCCCCATGGCGGCCGCCCTACGCGTCGTTCTCGGAGTTCTGCTCGTCTCAGGCGTCATCGGCTTTCTCACACCCATGCTCGTCGATCGATGGTCGGGCGGGGATGCGGACCGCGCAGGCAAGGCTTACGCCGTCAACGTGCTCGGCTGCATTCTGGGGCCGCTCTTCGCAAGCTTCGTTTTATTGCCGCATTTGAGTGAACGCGCATCGCTCGCCATCTTTGCCCTTCCCTGGTTCGCCATGATTCCTTCGTGGCCGGGCAGCAAGGGGCTCACGGCCAGGGCGCGCGTGTACAGCATCGCAAGTGTGGCCGCGTCGCTCCTGGTCCTCTTCGCAACGCGAGACTACACATCGATGTATCCCGAAGGCCGGATCCTGCGCGACAGCACCGCAACGGTCATCGCCGCCGGGCGCGGAATGGATCGCAAGCTGATAACCAACGGTGTGGGTATGACCTCGCTCACCCCGATCACCAAAATGATGGCTCACTTCTCGCTCGCATCGCTCGATCATTCACCGCACAGCATGCTGGTCATCTGCTTCGGAATGGGCACAACTTACCGCTCGGCTCTATCCTGGGGAATCCCAACCACCGCGGCCGAGCTGGTGCCGAGCGTGCCCAAACTCTTCACCTATTTCCACGAGGACGGAGCAAAGGTGATGGCGTCGCCCCTCTCGCATATCGCGATCGACGACGGACGCCGCTACCTTGAGCGCACCAGCGACAAGTTTGACGTGATCGCAATCGACCCGCCGCCCCCGGTAAACGCAGCTGCCTCCAGCCTGCTCTATTCCGAGGAGTTCTACGCCACAGCCAGGCGGCGCCTGCAGCCGGGGGGCATACTGGCGCAATGGCTGCCCTACGGCGACGCTGCCGACGTGGCCTCGGTGACGCGCGCGCTGGTTGATTCGTTCCCCCACGTGCGCATCTATCCATCGGTCCTGGGCCTGGGGTGGCACTTCTTTGCCAGCATGGACCCGATTCCGGAGCGCAGCGCCGATGAGATGCTGGCGCGCATGCCTGCGCCGGCCGTGGCCGACATGATGGAGTGGGGACCGGGAGAGACGCCCCGCGAGCAGCTCCAGTTGATGCTTTCGCACAGTTTCACGCCTGAAGAACTGATCGCGCGCGCGCCTCAATATCCTGCGCTGCGCGACGACCGCCCGGTAAATGAATACTTCGTGGTGCGCGGATTCGCCGCGGCGTTCAGGAATTCAAAGTAGGATTTGGCCGGGCCGCCTGCGAGTTTGCCTGCCGCGCAGGCGAGCGATCAGTTTTCTCTTATGCCGATTCGAGCGGTTCAAGAATTGCTGTTCCCCGGAGCCACAACCGTTGTGTGGCATTTTCCTTAAGAAAATGCCACCTTTCACTGCCCTCAAGAGTGCACGTGAACTCTGGTACCGCTCTAGACAGTGGCTTGAGAGCCTTCGATCAGCTTCACAAATTCAGCCGCTGTCAATACGACGCCGCGGTTTACAAAGAACTTGTTGAGCAATGCATGATGCAGCTCAGCGTCTCGGTCGGCGCAGCAGTCGCCGATCACCGCAATTCTGTAATCGAGGTCGAAGGCCTCGGTCAGCGTCGACAGCACCACACCGCTGGTAGCGATGCCGAACATCGCCAGCGTATCGATCTCCCGGGCGCGAAGCAGCATCCCAAGGTCGGTGCCCGCAAAGGCGCTCACACGGTGTTTGGTGACAACAATGTCTCCCGGTTCGGGTCCAAGCGCAGGATGAATTGCGCCGGCACTCCCGAGAAAAAGCTGCTGGTGTTGCGGGTTCGACTTGAGGGCGGCAAAAAGCGTGTTGCGGCTGCTTACCTCGGGCAATCCGGGGCGGAAACCAACCTGAACGTGGATCACCGTCATGCCGGACTTGCGCGCGGCTCGAAGCACACTTGCAGCGCGTCCCAGAAATTCTTCCTGTGGCTCCGCATAGATTGAAACGATGCCTGCCTGGCAATCCATGGCGAGAACTGCGGTATGCGCGATGTCGAATTTAATTTCGCTTCCCATAACGTCGATTGATTGCAAACCGAATTCTATTCCCAATCCAAACTAGCCGAGCAGCCCCATCCGCCTGGCCACATGCTCGATCGTCTCGAGCGCCTGGTCCAGCTGGGCCTTTGTATGCTCGCTGGTCACAATGGCGCGGATGCGCGCCTTGCCTTCCGGCACCGTGGGGAAGGCGATGCCCGTTCCCATTACGCCTTCATCGAATAATGCCCGGCTGAACTCCATGGCCGCACGGCCCTCGCCAACAATGATGGGCGTGATGGGCGTCTGGGTTGCGGGCGTGGTGACGCCGCCGATGTTGAATCCCGCGAGGCGAAGTTCGCCCTGAAAGTAGTGCGTGTTGTCCCACAGCCGCTGGATGCGCTCCGGCTCGGACTCGAGAATGTCGAAGGCCGCAATGCACGTTGCAGCCACGCTCGGCGGATGCGAGGTGGAGAAGAGGAACGGCCGCGCGCGATGGTAGAGATAATCGATCAGGTCCCTCGATCCGCACACGTAGCCGCCCAGCGCGCCGATGGCCTTCGACAGCGTGCCCACCTGCACATCTACCTTGCCGTGCATTCCAAAATGATCAACCGATCCGCGCCCGTTGCGCCCCAGCACGCCCGAGGCATGCGCATCGTCGACCATCATGATGGCGCCGTATTTCTCGGCCAGTCCGGCCAGCTTGTCCACGGGGCCAATGTCGCCATCCATACTGAAGACGCCGTCGGTGATCACCAGCTTGTGTCCCGGCTCCATTTCTAACCCTTGGAGTAGTTCCTCGCAATGGGTTGCGTCTTTGTGGCGAAAAACTTTGATGGTGGCCCGCGAAAGCCGAGCACCGTCAATGATACTGGCGTGGTTCAGCTCGTCAGAGAGGATGAAGTCCTCTTTGCCGAGAATCGCGCTGACCGTGCCGGCGTTGGCCGCGAAGCCGCTCTGAAAGACCACGCACGCCTCGACGTTCTTGAAGCGTGCGATCTTCTCCTCGAGCTCCATGTGGATACGCATGGTGCCTGCGATAGTGCGCACCGCGCCCGAGCCCACGCCGAACTCGCGCGTGGCCTTGACGGCCGCCTCAATGAGTTTGGGGTGGTTGGCCAGGCCCAGGTAATTGTTGCTGGCCAGGTTGATCACCTCTTTGCCGTCGTAGTGGCACACCGGCGCCTGCTGGTCGTCGAGCACGCGCAGGTTGAAGTGCGTGCCCTTGGCGCGGAGTTCATCGAGTACGGCGGTGAGATGTGCAAGCTGCGGGCGGGGTGCAGTGGAATCTGTCGAAGTCATGGAAGGTTACCTCAAACAGACAAGGATAACGCCGGAGGGGATCAGGGATCAGGGATCAGGCCGCGGGCAGGCTTGGCGTCAGGGCTTTTCCTTCAGTGCGTTGCAGCCCCACTGATCGCCCAGGTCGCATCCCTTCTGCAAAAGCTGGCGTCCGTGCGCAATGTCCGTGGGGACACCGTGGCCCGTCCGGTACAGATCGCCCAGATAGCTGCAGCCGGTTGCGTACCCTCCGTTGCAGCCCTTTTCGTAGTAGGTGCGCGCCTGTCCGTAATCCTGGGTTACGCCATGCCCGTATTCGTAAAGAATGCCCAGGCTGGTGCAACTCGAAACAACCCCGCCGTCGCAGGCCTTTTGATAGGCAACGCTCGCCCGCTCGTAATCCTGGACCCCGCCTTTCCCCGCGTCGTACAAATATCCGAGGCTGGCGCAGGCATTGACTTTGCCGCCGTTGCATGCCTGCTCAAAAAGCGGGCGGGCCCGATCGTATTGCTGCTGCGCGTTCAGCATCTGGCCGTCTTCGTAAGCCTGCTCGGCAGGCCGGGCAGCGTTGGCCTGCTGTTCCAGGTTCACGCGAGTGTCGCGTAGAGGCTCCAGCTCAAACTTGACGGCGGTCTCGCCCTTCTCTGTGATGTCGATCTGCTTTTCATCCTGGTCGCGGCCGTCAAGGGTCTGGGCTGCCACCTGGTGCCGGCCCAGCGGGAGCCCGGCTGCCGCCGTTTTGCCTTGGCCGATCTCGCCATGAGGTTTGCCGTCGAGCGTCCACCTGCAGGGCAGATCGCATGAAACCATGATGGAAGCCGGATAGGAGGTTTTTTTCAGCGTCTGGTTCGCCGGCTGGGCAGGCGCATGGCTCTGCGCGGCCATCGCCTGCACAAGCAAAAACCCCAAAGCCCATGCTGAGAAAACCCCCGTCAACGGTGAATAACAGCTCGGCCGCCAGTGACGGTGCTGGACAGCGGCCTGGGGCGGGCGTTGAGACGAGTGGCGTATCGGCATGATTGGGTGCAAGCTCATGGCAGGTCTTCATGGGTCACATCCGCCCAATGGGTCAGGCGTCCGCGGGAACAAAGAAGATGCGATGCGCAAAAGCATAGCATTTTTGCTGTTCTTACGGGGTCTTAATGGCCGGCTGCGCCGGGTAACCGCATGAACGTCCATTTTGCAAGCGGGGTCCACTGCGCGGTGCGCCGTAGGCGCTAAGGACGTTAGCCCCGCGCCTCGGCGTGGGGTAAGATGCCCCACCTGCCTTCTCCAGCCCCGTAGGGGCGCCGCAAATCGTTGCGTCAAACCGGAATCGGGCCTAGGCTGTCCTTCACGCGATCTCTGTGGCTGGCTGCGCCGCCGACCTTCCCGCGACTTACGGAACGCCTGCTGGAGCGTCCATTGAATGAGACGCAAATTGTGAGCCCGCAAAGGTATTCGGGCCTCAGCGGGCCCGGCTGCTCTGCCCGGATGGGTGGCCGCTTCAAGGGTTGGCCGGATACAATGAAACTTCACTCAATGCCACGCCTTGTGGGCGAAAGAGAGCCGGTTTTGGAGCAGGAGCACGTGAGGAAAATGACCAGCCGCATTCTGCGGCTAAACGGGGTTGCTTGGCTGGGCATTGCGCTTGCCTCGCTGCCGGCAGCCGCAGCCACGCAGGCGATTGCCTCTTTTACCACGCTGAACGTGGTTACCAGCGACCGGAACGGCCGCACCCAGGCCGCTATTCAGGTGAGTGTGACCGGCGCCGACGGCGAGCCCGCAAGCGGCGTTGTGGCCATTGAGGATGGGACTCTGACTCGGGCTGAAGCCGCGCTCGACGCATCCGGCGAAGCCCGCAGCACCGTCACTCTCTCCGGCGGCGATCATCAGCTCCGCGCCGTCTACCTTGGCGACGCCACGCATCGCGGTTCAACATCGCCGGTGGCCGAAGCCTCGGGAACTGCCGGCAGCCAGCCCGGCTTCGACGTGAGCATTGCGCCGGTTTCGCCGTCCACCTTTCCCATGACGCTCACCCCCGGCCAGACCGGGACGGCGCTTGTCACAGTCACGCCTGAGAACAACTCTTCGCTCACCGCGCCGATGTTCGTCACGGTCTCCTGTTCGGGCCTTCCCAACGAGACCTCGTGCACCTTCACGCCAGAAAGCGTCGAGATCCTGGCCACGACCCCCGCAAGCTGCTCATCCGGATCGCCGCCCGCAAGCTGCCCGCCCACCAGTTCCATGCTGCTTGAAACGCAGGCCGCGGGCGGGTCCAACGGCACCTCGATGAATGTGCGGCCCGGCGCCAACTCGCATCCCATCGCATGGGCGCTTCTCGTGCCCGGTCTGCTTGGCCTGGGCGGTCTCGCCTTCGGCGCGCGCCGCCGGGCATGGCTCAACCGCCTGGCGCTGATGGCGCTCGTGGGCCTGGTCATCACCCTCGGCATGACCGGCTGCAGTCCGCTTTACCGCTATTACAATCACGGTCCGGCTGTGCCTCCAGCCACCCCTGCAGGCACTTACACCATCACCATAACCGCGCAGTCCAGCAACGGAGTCACTGCCATCACCAGCACCACCACCATGGTGCTGACTGTGCAATAGTCACCGAATCCGCAAGACACGAAAACCAGGAGCCGTGGACAAATGTTCACGGCTCCTTTTGCATTTACGCGCGTGGCGCAGCATCATTCGGTTCTTCCTCGGGGCGTGAAGTGGTAGAACGTTATCGGGAGATCGGGGATGAGAAACGCGGCCCGCGCGGCCTGGCAAAGGACCGGATTCTCAGCAGCCGTTGTGGCAGCGTTGCTGCTCACAGGCGCATTGGCGCACGCGCAGAACGAGACGCAGGCGTGGCTTGGCTACTCGGACCATATACCGCATCTCGTCTTTCCCCGAAACATCAAAGCGCTCGGCAACGGCGCTCTGGAGCACTCCGCCGTTCAGGAACTTAGGCGCAGTCTTGCCATTGCAGGTGTAACTGACGCTTCAGGGCTCTCGGCGCGCGCTCGTGACGTTCTCGGCGGCGAAGCGGTTGTCGGTACAGAGGAGGAGGTGCACAAAGCCTATCCAAACGTCCCCGTGCCCACCGATCTGAGTCCGGGAGATTATTGGGTTTTCTCCAGCGGCTCCGGCGAACACAAGCTGATTGTGATTGCCGGCGGCGACGAACGCGGCGCTCTCTACGGCGCGTTTGCGTTTCTCCGCCTTCCGGCAACCGTTAATCCATCTGAGGGCCGGCCCTATCCCAATCCCTTGCGCGGCAGCCCCGCCATGCCCATCCGCTGGGTCGACGAATGGGACAACGCCAACGGCTCCGTCGAGCGCGGCTACGCAGGCAAGTCGATCTTCTTTGACAATGGCCGCGTGCGCGATGAACTGACCGACGTCGAGCAATACGCTCGGCTGCTTGCGTCCGTCGGCATCAACGGTTGCAACGTCAACAATGTGAATGGAGCCGCGCAATTCCTCACTCCCGAGATGCTGTCGGGCCTGAAGCGCATTGCCGACGCCATGCGCCCGTGGGGCGTGCGTCTCGCCATCAGCGTTGACATTGCCAGCCCGCAAAAGATCGGGGCCTTGAAGACCTTCGATCCCCTCGATCCCGATGTGAAGGCGTGGTGGAAGACGAAGGCCGGCGAGATTTACGCGCTCATCCCCGACTTCGCAGGCTTCACGGTCAAGGCCGACTCCGAGGGCCAGGCCGGCCCGGCGAGCTACGGCCGCAATCCCGCCGATGCGGCCAACACGCTGGCCGAGGCGCTTGCTCCGCATGGCGGCGTGGTGCTCTATCGCGCCTTCGTCTACAACAACCATCTCGACTCGAACGACCTGAAGGCCGACCGCGCCCGCGCCGCCTACGACATCTTTCATCCCCTCGACGGCAAGTTTGCGTCGAACGTCATAGTGCAAATCAAGTACGGCCCCATCGACTTTCAGGCCGAGGAGCCGGTCTCGCCGCTCTTCGCCGGCCTGCGCCAAACCAACGCAGCCATGGAGCTGCAGATCACGCAGGAGTACACCGGTCAGCAGCGGCACCTCGTCTATCTCGCGCCGCTTTGGAAAGAGAAGCTCGACTTCGATCTGCACGTCGACAACAAGTCCACCCCGATCCAACAGATCATTGAAGGCAAGACCTTCCATCGCAATCTGGGTGGAATGGTCGGCGTGGCCGGCGTTGGCCGCGATGGCTGGCTGGGCGCGCCGCTCGCCATGGCGAACCTCTACGCCTTCGGCCGCCTGGCATGGGATCCAAACCTGACGGCGCAACAGATCGCCGAGGAATGGACGCGGCTGACCATCAGCACCAATCCGCAGGTCGTGGCCACTGTCGACAAGATGTTGCTGAACTCATGGCAAACGTACGTCGACTACACCGGCTTCCTCGGCACGCAAACGCTCACCGATATTACAGGCAGCCACTACGGCCCGAACATCGAGGCCAGCGAGCGCAACGGCTGGGGCCAGTGGCATCGCGACGACCCGCAGGGCATCGGCATGGACCGGACCGTTGCAACGGGTACGGGCTTCACCGGCCAGTACCCGCCTCAAGTGGCAAAGATGTACGAGTCGCTCGCCACCTGCCCCGATTACCTGCTGCTCTTCTTCCATCACGTGCCATGGACATACAAGGCGCACACCGGCAAGACCGTCATCCAGTACGTCTACGACAGTCACTACCAGGGCGTTGATGAGGTGCGCCAGATGGTGGACGAGTGGAGGTCCCTCGAGGGCAAAATCGATCCCGCTCTCTATGCTGACGAGCTTGCGCGCCTCGAGTACCAGTTGGGCCACGCGATGGTCTGGCGCGACGCAATCGTGCAGTACTTCCTCAAAGAGAGCGGAATTCCCGATGCCAAAGGCCGCGCCGGTCATTTCCCCGGCCGCATGGAGGCTGAATATGCGCGCCTCACCGGCTACACCGTAATTGACTTGAGGCCGTGGGAGGACGCCTCGGGCGGCAAGGCCGTAACGTGCGCCGATAAGACCTGTGCCGCCGAGTGGACTTACTCCGGCAGTGCCGGCCGCTTCGATATAGCCGTGCAGTATTTCGACCTGCCCGGCGGAGTGGCGAAGTTCGCTCTCGATGTGAACGGCAAACAAGTGGCCGTGTGGGATGCGAACGGCACATTCCCATCGCGCACTCCCAACGGCGACAACTCAACGCGTTTCACCGCGCAAAGCATCGGCCTCAAGCCCGGCGACGTGCTGCGCTTTGCAGGCACGCCCGACGGCGCTGACCCCGCCGCGTTCGATTACATTGAACTGACGCCGGCCGCTGCAAACTGATAGCCTCAATACGATTCCCCTGTTCACGGAGCACTCAGTTGGCCCACACAAAAATCTCAAGGCGCAACTTCATCAGCACCGGCGGCGCAGTTGCAGCCACGGCCGCGCTGGCCGGCGCGCCACGCGCAATCGCCGATGACGCGGCCCAACTTCCAACTGCAATTGCGGCGCTGCCCAACTTGACCGGCCAGGCGAAGCCCTTCACCAACCAGGAGCGGCTGGCCCGCATCGAACGCGCCCGCGAGCTGATGGCCGCCAACAAAATCGACGCCATCGTTCTCGCCAACAGCACGCGCTCGTCGCTGTACTTCGCCAATCTCCGGCTCAATGGTTGGGAGCGCTTGTTTGCGCTTGTGATTCCCGCGCGCGGCAAGGCCTTCCTGGTGTGCCCCGCGTTTGAAGAGGGCCGCGCCCGCGAACTGCTGGCCGACGGCCCGTTCGGCAAAGACGCCGCCGTGCTTGCGTGGCAGGAAGACGAAAGCCCCTATGCGCTCACCGGCAAAGGCCTGCGCGATCGCGGCATTCAAACCGGTACGGTGGGCCTCGACGAAAACATGGCCTTCGTATTCAGCGACGGTCTGCGCGCCGCCAATCCGCACATCGACTTCGTCAGCGCCACGCCGGTCGCATCAGGTTGCCGCATGATCAAAGAGCCGCACGAGATCCAGTGCATGAAACTGGCCTGCCGCGCCACGCTGCTCGTTTATCGAGCGGTGGGCCAGTCGCTGCACCCAGGCATGACCACGGTGGATATCGAGAAGCTCGTCGATGCAGCTTACGCGCGCGTGGGCTTCGAGGGCGAGGCCAGTTTGAACGTCGACGAATTCACTGCCCTGCCGCACGGCTCGCCCAAACCGCAAACGCTGCGCGACGGCTCCATTCTCATGCTCGACGATGGATGCGAAGTGGAGGGCTACACCTCCGACATCACGCGCACCTTCGTCATGGGCAAAGCGACAGACAAGATGAAATCGGTCTTCGACATCGTGCATCGCGCGCAGGCCGCCGCGGTCGAAACCGCGCGCCCCGGCGTCCCTACAGCCGACGTTGACGCAGCCGCGCGAAAAGTCATCGTCGATGCCGGCTACGGCCCCGGCTACAAATACTTCACGCACCGGCTTGGCCACGGCATCGGGCTCGACATGCACGAGTGGCCCTACTTCGCTCGCAACAACATGTTCGGCTGGGACCTGCACCCAAAGCTCGCAGCGCGCATGGTGCTCAGCGACGAGCCTGGCATCTACATCCCCGGCGAGTTCGGCATCCGGCTTGAAGACGACCTGCTCGTCACCGAAAACGGCGCCGAGCTGATGTCGCCACAGAGCCCGTCGCTCGAAGAGCCGTTCGCGAACATGGCCTGATTCTCGCGCGCCCGAAGGCATTTTTCGAGCGATCAACACGCCGCGGCGTCTGTGTGATTGGAAGGGCGCACCACAAAACGGGGAATCGAACGCGCGAATCCTTCCCACAGTCCGTTTTTGAGAGGCGAGATATGATACCCACTGCCGTATCCGCAGGCAGAAGCATCACTATTGTCTGTTTGCTGACCACCCTCACACTTATCGCATTCGCGCCGCATGCCGTTGCGCAGGAGCAGCAAGCTGAAGCTAAGCCCGCTGAAACCAGGCCCGCGCCTCCCGCAGAGCCGCAGGAGTACCGGATCTTCCACCTCGTCAACTCAACGCAGGGGTCTGAAAACGACATCCAGACCGACCTGCGAAACATGCTGCCCCGCGCCAGGATTTTCTTGGTGAGCAGTCTCGGCGCAATCACAATTCGCGGTTCGGCTGACGATCTTCAACTCGCGCAGCGCATCATCGCCGATATCGACCACCCGGCCAAAACCTACCGGCTCACCTTCACCATGAACGAAAGCGATGCAGGCAAACCGGCCGGCTCACGGCGCATAGCCATGGTGGTCGTGCTCGGCAATAAGAGCGAAGTCAAGCAAGGCAGCAAGATTCCCATCGTCACGGGAAGCTCCGATGAGCAGAATTCCAAAGCCAACACCCAGGTTCAATATGAAGACATTGGCCTCACCATCGCGGCCTCTCTCGACAGCGCCGGTGATGGTCTGCGTCTGCGCGCCAAGGTCGAGCAGTCCAGCGTTGCCGACGAGAAATCGAACGTAGGCATTCAGGACCCCATTCTTCGCCAGACTGTTCTCGATGTGCAGTCCAGCCTTGTCGAAGGCAAGCCAGCAGTTCTGGGTACGCTCGATATGCCCGGCGGCTCGCGCAGCGTAGAAATCCAGGTGGTTGCCGAGCCGGTGAAGTAGACTCTGCTCCCTGTGACACGACAGTCGTTTACCTGTCTGGAAAACTGCCGCTGTCTTGAATGGGCGCTTGTCCACCCACGCCAGTGCAGCGCCTCCCTTAGGGAGGCAAGGAATTTAGCCCAGGACAAGTTCGCGAGAGCGAACGCAGTCCTGGGTGAGCCAAAAATAAGAGGCCGCAGCCCCGTGGGGGCGGCGCCAGTCGGCAGTCTCGGGGCTTCAGCCCATGTTCCCTCTCGCTCTCGAGATTCTCAAAGGCGATGTGCTCCATGCGGCGTTGGCCGTGTGGACGACGCGGAAGGGCGACGCCATGCCGTCATTGTAAGCTGATTGCGGAGGGCATTAACGATGCGGAGTTTCCTTCTGGTCTTGTTGATGATTGGTGCCGGAGTGGGCGGCTTTGCCCAGGCCACCGGCGGCGAAGAGACCGCCATTCGCTCGGTAATGACGGCGCAGGCGGCTGCGTGGAATAAAGGCGACGTGGCGGCGTTCATGCAGGGATACGAGAACTCGCCCGACACCACGTTCGTCGGCAGCAGAGTCAACAAGGGATATGAACCCATCCTCAATCGCTACCAGGCCAACTACACTACACCTGCACAGATGGGCACGCTGAGCTTCTCGAATCTCGAGGTGCGGCTGCTGCCCAGCTCCTGTGGCACGGTGGAGTACGCTGTGGTGACGGGCAATTTTCATCTCGAGCGCTCCCAGAAGGGCGCCGCAACCAAAGATGACGGCATATTCTCGCTGGTCTGGCGCAAGGGCCCCGATGGATGGAAGATCGTGCTCGACCACTCGAGCTGAGCACGGACGCAGCCGCGCTTCGATTGAAGCGTACATTTAGGTTTCCAATTTGGGAGTTCGCATACACATGTTGAAGACGGGCATTCTGAATCCGCACGTGTTATCGCTGCTGGCGCGCGTAAGGCATACCAACACCCTGGTCATCGCCGACCGCGGCTTTCCCTTTTGGCCGCAAATCGAAACGGTCGACATCTCGCTGGTTGACGATCTTCCTCGTGTGCTCGATGTGCTCAAAGCCCTCCGCGCGAATTTTGTCGTCGGCCACGTGTGGATGGCCGAGGAGTTCAAGAGCGCGAATACGGCGCGGACCCGCAACCAGTTCTCCGCCGCGCTCGAAGGCATCCCGCTGAGCTTCGAGCCGCATATCGAGTTCAAGCAGCGCGTTCCGGCCGCCATCGGACTCATCCGCACCGGCGATACCACGCAGTACGCCAACATGATCGTCGAGTCGGCGTGAGCCTGAATCCGCTCCGCCCGGTTCTGTTCGCCGGTTCTCATGGCCTCCTCTATACTGTTCGCACTATGAGCTGCCTTTTCTGCAAGATCGTGAATGGAGAGATTCCGTCGACGCCCGTCTACCAGGACGAGCTGGCCTACGCCTTTGCCGACATCAACCCGAAGGCGCCGGTTCATGTGCTTGTGGCGCCCAGGGAGCACATCGCGTCGGTAGACGATGCGGGCAAAGAAAACGAGGCCCTCATCGGCCACCTGATCGCTGTGGCCGCCGGGATCGCGCGCGCCAAGGGACTCACCAGGGGCTATCGGGTCGTCGCCAATGTGGGAGATGACGGCGGGCAGACCATCGATCACCTGCATCTGCACCTGCTCGGCGGGCGTCCCATGACCTGGCCCCCAGGCTAGGCAGTGTCTGGCGAATCCTGATACCGCTGGTTTTGTGTCAGGGCACGACTTCAGTCGTGCCGAAAATGCCCCAAATTCGTGGGAGCTTTGGCCCCTGAGGGGCGTTTCTCTGCCGTGCTATGGCGATAATTCAATTCATCAGGCTCTTGCATAGGTGAGAGAGCGGCGGGATCGGGGAGGAATGGTGCGCCCGGAGAGATTCGAACTTGAGCCGTTTTGCGGGCGTCCGAGCCTGCAGGCGAAATCCTGAGTGAGCGAAGTGATTCGAAGGATCGGGGAGGAATGGTGCGCCCGGAGAGATTCGAACTCCCGACCTAATGCTCCGGAGGCATTCGCTCTATCCAGCTGAGCTACGGGCGCGCTCTTTAAGAATAGCGCATTTCGCTTTTTCGATGCCTCCGGCTCCCTCACACCCCTGCAACTCCTTTGGTCCGCCTACCCGGCAGGGAGATTGCCGGTGTTTTCATAAGTATCAGCCCCGGGAGTACATCTTTCGGGTCATTACCCCCTCTTTCCTGTGGCCCTTTGGGACTCATCTATGCGAGCATTAGTCACCGTCAGCAGAATTGCGCCGGATAGATCCATATAGAGTTGCCTTGCTAGGCGAATCGGCAGCGTCCCCGGCTTGTCGGTCGTACTGAGACCGCGCCGTCGTGCCCTGACGATCCGAAGACAATTGATCGTCCGTTTATCGGATACGGAGTGCTTCATGAGCCGCGGAAATCGTCTCTTCGCCCACCTTGTATCTTCCAGCCAGACCATTGAAACCGGAATCTCAGCCTGGAGAAAAACCGCCCTCAGGAGCGTTGCCGCGTTGGCAGCCCTGGCCCTGGCCGCCGCCGGCGCAGGCGCGCAGGGCGCTTCTTTTCCCAATGAGAATGTGGGCTCGTCTTCGGGCGGTCAGGCCGTCCCGGTTACCGCTACGAGAGCCGGCACGGTCAAAACCATCGAGGTGTTGACATTGGGCCAGGCGAACCTGGATTTTAGCGCCGATACCCTCCCAGCAGACAGCGGGCTCACCACATGCGCGGCCGCAACCCTCGCAATCGCCCAAACCTGCAATGTCGGAGTGATATTTACCCCTACGGCGCCCGGTCTGCGCTTTGGAGCTGCGGTCCTTCTCGATGCCGGCAGCAACGTTCTGGGCGCCGCCTATATCTACGGCGCCGGCATCGGCGCTTTGGGCGCATTCGTCCCTGGTTACGTAGCTACTTACGCCGGCGACGGATTGTACCTGGGGCCCCTGGGTGATGGCGGACAGGCCTTAAATGGCGAGCTTTATCTCCCCTCGGGTGTGGCTCTCGACGGCGCCGGCAACCTCTACATCGCCGACTCCGCGCATAACCGGGTGAGAATGGTCTGCGCCGCCCCATCCAGCGGCATTATCAATGGCACGCAAGCAGAGTGCACGGCGGCAGGCATCATTATCACCGTCGCCGGAGGGGGCACCGTCTGCTCCGGTCAAACGGACCCCATCGGCGACGGTTGCCTCGCCTCAGAGTCGACTCTCGCCAGTCCGGGCGGAGTGACCGTTGACGGCGCCGGCAACCTCTACATTGCCGACACCGGCAACAACGAAGTTCGCGTTGTAAACGCCGCATCCGGCATCATCACGGTCTTTGCCGGCGATGTAAACGGAGTTTGCACCGGCGCGACTGACAGTCTGGGCGACGGCTGCCAGGCCACTTCTGCCACGCTGAATCAGCCTCAAGGCTCAACCTTCGGCGCATCCGGGAACATTTATATTGCCGATACTTCCGATAACCTCATCCGCGTGGTTGCGCCGTCCGGCATCATTACCAGGCTTGTCGGCGGCGGCGCCGGCTGCACAACCCAGACTGATTCGGTGGGTGACGGTTGCACCGCCTCCCAGGCCGTTCTCGACAACCCCTATCCCGTGGCCTTCGACGCGTCGGGTGACATGTATATTCCCGACTCCTCTCACAATCGGGTGCGCGAGGTGGCGGCAACAGGCGGAGTTGTTACCTCCTCAAGTCCAATCTCGAACTTTGCGGGAACCGGCGCTGAAGCCTATTCGGGCGACGGCGGCCCGGCCACCAGCGCTGGTCTCTTTGCCCCCTCCGGCTTAGCGATTGATCCGGCAGGGAATGTCTACATTGCAGATACCCAGAACAGCGCCATCAGGGAAGTGAACGTGAACACTCTGGATATCGAGACCATCATCAGCTCTACCACGAATCTGACTTATAACCCTTCCGCAATGCCGCCATTCTCTGAGATCAAGGTCTACGGGCCGGTCGGTCTCGCCTTAGACAGCCACGGCGACCTGTTCGTCGGCGACACTCTCCAAATGCTGGTGCAGGAGATGCAGAGCAATCTTTCGATTGTCGATCTGCTGCCGCCACCCAGCACAAATGCCATCCGCGTCGATTCTGTGTCAAATCCGCAGCTCATAACAGTTGACAACATTGGCAACTCGCCGCTCGATCTTACCGGCATCACTCCTCAAACCAACGCCCAGGTCGATGCCGGCACCACCACCTGCAACGCCGGCACTCCATATCTCGGAGTCGGCGACACCTGCATTGTGGGTGCGGTGTTTGCGCCTACCACGGCTGCCGATCCTCTGATTGCCAACATCGATGTCACAAGTCAGACGGGCAACTCGCCGCTCGACATCGAAATCGTTGGCGACGCCCTGGCGCTCAACTCCACCACCACCACCATCACTTCGAGTCCCAATCCCTCAAACTTCGGCCAGAACGTCACATTTACCGTCAGCGTAACCACCGGCACCGGCACGCTCGACGGCACAGTCACCATTACGGACACGTTCCAGGGCGCCCAGACCACGCTGGCCAGCAATCTTCAATTGACCGTTGCGGATACAGCGACATACTCAATCTCCACCTTGCCGGTTGGCGTTCACACCATTGTGGCCGCATACGGCAACGACACCAACGGCCACTCCTCCAGCACCTCAACCGACAATGGCGCCCAGCCGTTGTTGCAGACGGTGAATGAGCAAACGACCACTACGCTTGCCTCGAGCGGGAGCCCTTCAACCCAGGGCCAAAGCGTCACATTCACCGCCACGGTAGCCATCTCCGGCGGCGGTGGCGTTACGCCTGACGGCACCGTCACCTTCATGAACGGGACAACCGCGCTCGGCACATCCAGCCTTGGCATCAATGGCGTCGCCACGTTCGCCACTGCCGCGCTGCCCTTGGGCGTGAACCCCATTACCGCCGTCTACAGCGGCGATGCCACTATCGAAGTTCTGGGCAGCACATCGGCGGTGCTGAACCAGGATGTACAGGCTACCTCAAGCATCGTTCTTGCTTCTTCGCCCAATCCGTCTACCTTCGGCGCCAAGGTCACGTTTACGGCCACCATTACTTCGGCTTCATCCAACGCGGCCACCGGCACCGTGACCTTCATGAACGGCGCCACCAGCATTGGCACCGGTAAACTTTCGGGCAATCCCGCGGTTGCGACGCTTGCCACTGCGGCGTTGCCGGTCGGCACTGACCCAATCACCGCCGTCTATGCGGGCGACAACTACAACAGCGCCGGAACCTCAAACACCGTGCAGCAACAGGTAAATCCGGCCGCTTCCACGACAGGAATCGCATCCACTCCCAATCCCTCGACCTATGGTCAAAACGTCACCTTCACGGTCACTGTCACCGCTTCCTCCGGTACTGGAAGCCTGTCGGGCACCGCCACGATCGCCGATACCTTCAATGGAAACACGGTCAATCTGGCCACCGGTCTTTCGCTGAAATCCGGCCAGGCAACCTTCCAGATCAATACCCTGGCCATCGGCCTGCACTCGATTGTGGCCACCTACTCCGGCGACACCGACCACGCCACAAGCAGCTCGAGCCCGCTCATGCAAACTGTGCAGGAGGGCACCACAACTGCCCTCATCTCGAACCAGAACCCAACGACCCAGGGCCAGAGCGTCACCTTCACTGCCACAGTCACTCCCGGCCCTGGCGGCGTAACACCTGACGGGACCGTGACTTTCATGAACGGGACTGCCACGCTGGGCACTCAGACGCTTACCGCAGGCAGTGCTTCCTTCTCCACTACCACGCTTCCCATCGGCGTCAACCCCATTACCGCTGTTTATTCAGGCGACTCTGCCAACGGCATCCAGGGCAGCACTTCAAACGTGGTGCAGCAGGACGTGCAGGCCGCCTCCACCATCACCGTGGCCCCGTCGCAGAATCCGTCGAACTACGGGTCGCCGGTTACCTTCACGGCAACCGTCACCTCCGCGGCCACCGTGGGAGCCACCGGAACCGTCAACTTCCTCGATAACGGCGTGCAGATCGGCGCCGGGACCCTCAGCGGCAATCCGGCGACCGCGCAATACCAGACTTCGACCCTGACCGTGGGCGCGCATCCCATCACCGTCGTTTACGCCGGCGACAGCAACTACACGGCAGCCACATCGGCGCCGCCGCTTCAGCAGGTCGTCAACCCGACCCCGACCACGACAACCGTGAGCGCCAAGCCGAATCCCGGCATTGCCGGCGAGCCGGAGACGATTACCGCAACCGTCTCCTCCACGGCCCCCGTCTCCCAGTTGACGGGCATCGTCACCTTCACCTCGGGTACCACCACCCTGGGCCAGGCCGCGCTGAACAACGGCACGGCCACCATCACGCCTTCGCTCGCTGCCGGCACTTACCAGGTGGTAGCCGCCTATGCCGGCAATAGCAATACCGGCGGCAGCGCCTCAACGGCTCTCAGCCTGGTGGTCAACCTCGCCGCCGCCACCACCACGCTCACCATCTCGCCCACATCAGCGATCATTGACAGCCCCATCACGTTTACCGCGACGGTGGCGGGCAACGGCGTAGCGCCCACCGGTTCGGTCAGCTTCGTGTCGGGCACGCAGACCCTGGGAACAGCGACTCTGAACAACGGGACAGCGGTCTTCACCACCTCAACCCTGGCGGCTGGCAGCTATTCCGTCACCGCGGTCTATAGCGGCGATGCCAACAACGGAACCAGTACCTCGCCAACGGTCAACCTTACTGTCAACCTGATTCCCACAACCACCGACCTGGTTGCGACGTCCACCAACGGCACTCCTCCGCAGGTGCTGTTGGTCGCCGTGGTCATTGGCAACTCGGGTCCAACGCCCACCGGCACAGTCACCTTCACCACCGGGGGCACAACCATTGGCTCAGCCACCCTCGATTCCGATGGCGTGGCGACCATTACGCCCAACCTTCCCAACGGAACCTTCCAGGTGGTGGCCTCCTACAGCGGAGACTCGCTGCACGTTCCCTCGCAATCGCAGCCCGTGAGCGTCAATGGCGCGCCGGCCGGATTCAGCCTCACCGTCACTCCCAACACCCTCAGCATGACCGCCTCTGAGAACTCCACCGTGACGGTGAACATTACTTCGGTAGGAGGCTTCGCTGACACCGTCGCCCTGGGCTGCGCTTCGCTTCCCGCAGGAGTCACCTGCACCTTCGCGAATCCGTCTGTCACCCTGGCGGCCAACGCAACGGCGTCAACGCTGCTCACCATCGACACCAACTCGCCGCTCAGCGGCGGCCCTGCGGCCATGAACTCGGGTAAGAGCCGCGGCCTGAGCCTGGCCGGACTGTTCCTGCCCTTCAGCGTTCTCTTCGGCTTTGTCTTCTGGCGGCTGCGCAGACGCACGGCCTCGATGCTCACCGTGGTGCTTGTCGCGGTGCTCTCGCTGGGCGCGCTCATGGCCACCGGCTGCAACGGCTTCGGTGGATCCAACGTTATTCCCGGCAGCTACACGATTGAGATAACCGGAACCGGAACGCAGAGCGACACCATTCACTACACAACCCTGACATTGACCGTCACAAAATAGCGGCGTAATCGCACGCATCATGCGCAGGAACAAGATGATCATTTTGCCAAATCACGACAAGCGGTGCAAACCACGGCCCGGGTTCTCATTCCGGCTGGCCGCGGTCTTCTCAGCCGCGTTCATCGCGCTGGCTATGGCCGGCGCAGCCCGCGCACAGGTGGCGCCCGCGGCTGATTCCGGCGGTTTTGGGCTTTCCGCCGGAGTCACCGGCTCCGGCATGTACGTGCAGTACGGCGAGCGCAAGATGGTTGGCATCACCCCCTTCTTCGATTTCGACACCAAACGCCATATCGGAGTCGAGGGCGAGGCCCGCTTTGTCCGGTACCGCCAGACCGCCGATCTGCACTTCACAACCTACTCCGCCGGCATCCGCTATCGCATGAATTTCCACCGCTTCCAGCCCTACGCCAAGGGACTGATTGGCGAGGGCTATTTCAATTTTCCCTACAACTACGCGACCGGCCACTACATGGTGGTCACCGCGGGCGGCGGCGTCGATTACCGCCTCGCCCACAGCCGCATCCACTTTCGTTTGGCCGACGCCGAGTGGCAGTACTGGCCCCAGTTCACCTATGGCTCCTTGACCACCTTGGGGATCAGTTCGGGATTCCGCATTACCATCCCCTAGCTGCGCCGCTCCATTTTTTTGACCGCCCTGCACATTCTTCCCGTTCCTGAGCCTCTGGTTCGCCGGTGACTCGTGTCACCGTCCCTCCCGTCTCGTCCCCGTTAACCTTGTAATTGCGGAGTGCCGGCGTGTCTGGCCCTACTTTTTTCGAGGAGCGATTCCATCATGGCTTATGTTGTTACCGATGCCTGCATCAAGGACTTTCTTTGCGTAGCTGAATGCACGACGGCGGCGATCGCCCCCGCTGAGAGCGACCCGGCCGCGGCTGCCGTCTCGCAGGTGTTCATCAATCCGGATGAGTGCATCGATTGCGGCAGCTGCACCGCAATCTGCGAACAGAACGCCATCTACCCGGTCGACGACCTCCCCGCTGACAAGGCCGGGTTCGCAGAAAAGAACCGGGCTTTCTTCAACTAGCCCCGGCCCGCCCGGTCTATAGCGGTTCTCCAATTGGTATAGAGCGAAGTTGAGACGGCCGAGTGGCGTTTTTCCTTAAGAAAACGCCACCTTGCACGCCCCTCAAGACCCCACAGGAATTGGAGAACCGCCGTAAACGGGCTCTAACTCGGCTTGTGCTCGTTCGCCGTCACAGCCGGAGCGCTCTCGGTCGACGGCGCCGCGGCTGGCGGAGCCGGCTTGCCGTCCTCGGTCGTCTGCGGCGCGGTTGCCGGCGGTGTCACCGGCAATGTCAGCGTCTGTACCGTATCCGGATCGTCGCGCAACTTCAGATAAAGCAGCCCGTTTGACGGATGCGGCACCGAGAGCTGGGTTCCGGTAGATTGCGCGGGCACGTCCACTTCATTGGTGAAGTCCGGAGTGCCCGAGAACGAATCGGCAAGAAAAAGATCGTCGCCGCTCAGTGTGCACGGTTTCGAAACCGTCCGGGGGCAGCGCAGATCCTTGAAGTCCGGTAGACGAACAAGCGTTCCCAGCTCCAGCCAGTCGCCTGCGACCCCGTCAGCCGAGACCGCGCGCACCCGCACCGGGCCGAATGCCGAAGGCCCGAATCGCTCCCGCGGCTCCACGGTTCCCACCGCCGTCTTTGCATCCTCCAGCATCAGGCTGCCATCTGCCATGTCGAGCACGGTATGAAAGCTCGAATCCTCGGCGGCCAGTTCGACCTTTTCGTCGCGGGCAAAATGCGCCGGCGAATTCGACTGCAGAAAGAACACCAGCTTTCCGCGGACCGGCAGATCGTCGGGGCTGCCAAACTGAACCGGGATCGGCGGACCCGTCACTGAGTTCTGTACGCCCTTGCTCAGCAGGACGATCTCGGGCCGCGGCGGTTTTACCGTCACCGGCGTCTTCAATTTGCGTCCGTCCTTCAACTCCACATCCGCAGCGTAGGCCTTGGCGGGAATCAGGCTCGCAGTCGGGCCGTCTGCCTCCATCGTCAGTTGGTCCATGTCGTCCACATGCGCCAGCGACGACGGGGCAAAACCAATGCCGTTCAACTTTGCGGTTGCCACCTGGTCCAGACGCGTGCCATTCAGCACCGCTTCCTTGGCCCCGGTGCTCAGGGTCAGCCGTTCCAGCGACGCCGCCACTTCGTAGGCGGTCATCTTCACTTTGTCAGGCTGCGCCAGCCCATACTGGTGCACGGCCACTGTCACCTGGCCGGGCGCTGCGTCCTTCAGCGGCAGCGAGACCTCCAAAGTCTGCGCTTTTGCGGTCTTCCATGCCAGCGGCTCGTCGTGGCCCTCTGCGCCCATTTCTTCAATCTTGTCCACGCACAGCGTGTTTCCGCCCTCAAGATGCACCGTGTCGTCGCGGCCCACCACCAGTGCGGATTCATCGGCCCGCGAGAGACTCCACTTGCCCGGCTCTGGAGAGATAAGCGTGAATCGCGGACCCTCCCAGTCATCGAATCCCCACTTGCCGTTGACGACGCCCGTAAGCTCGCCCGCCGGCAACGCAGGCATCTTGTCCAGGGGGACCAGCCCGCCCATTCCCGGCTCGGCTTTTACCGGAATATCCACTTCGCGATTCTTCCCGTTTACCGGCCGCACATGGAGACTCAGATCGTGCGCCAGTCCGGTCGCAAATACCAGCGGCCCGCCCTCGGCGGGCAGCACCAGGTCGGGTTTGAAGGCGCAAAAACTATCAGAAGGGACGGCAGGATGCAGCGGTTCGGGACGCGCCGGCCCGATCGGAGGCAAAGCCACCACAACAACCGACTTCGGATTCCGGAACGAGGGAGGCATGTTGAGCCGCACGTTCAGCGTGTCGGTTTTGGGCAGCGCCAGCGCCGGTATGTACTGGAAGTGGGCCGTGTGCAACGACGCCAGGATTCGCGCCGTATCCACCACCGCGCCCACATACGGGCTGTAAATGCCTCCGCCCGCCACGTTCGAGTAGCTGAGCTGGTTCATCAGGTCGACCGTCGATCCGCTCGTCAGCTGATCCACCAGCGACTGCGTGTTGGCGTCGTCAAGCACCAGCCCTGCCGAGTTCTGCGAGAGACAGGTCGCCTGCTGGTCGACCGGGCGCAGGAAGCAGTCCTGGTTGATCTTGATTCCCAGGCTCCGCGCGGCCATCTCGGCCCGTACCTTCAGCGCTTTCGGGTCGGTCGCCGAGGTCGCTTTTACATCCAGCAGGTAGGCTTCAAGCCGCATCCGTTCCCAGCTGGCTGTCTGCAGATCCTGTGCCGCGCGCACAAATGCGCCCGGCCGGTCGGTTACCGCTTTGCGAAGCGTGTTAAAGTCCCCGCCCGTCTCCGGCGCCAGAAATAAAAGAGCCTGTTCAGCCCCCTCCGGCACCAGCACGAACACCCCTTCCTGGCGCGCTTGTCTGTTCCAGGTTTCAACCCTGGTAAACCAGTCGGACGGCGGCTGGTTGGTCGCGCCCCTCAGGAAAGCAATCACCAGAACAAAATGATTCGATTGGGTTTCCGGAAAGTCGGGATGAATCCACAAGCGATCGCCCGGAAGCAGGTTGCCCACCTCCGAGATGGGCAATGTGACCGCTCCGCGCTTTACATGCACATCTATCTTCGGTCCGGAGAGATCGAATGCCGGGCCCGGGCCCTGCTGCGCGTACAGCCCGATAGAAGCCAAAATCAAAAGCAACAGCAAAAAATGACGCAAGCAACTGCGCATATGCTTATTGTACGAACTCGGGGCAGCAAGGGAAGTGACGCCCCCCAGTCGACTATTTCATTGCATCCCCATCTTTCCTGCGCGTATTAACCGATCTTCAGGTACACTTATCGCCATATACTTCCAGGGCCACGGCGTTTTGGAAATGGTTGTTCCTGGAAACCGCTGAGCCGCCGCAAGAATATGGAACATCGAACGCCGGCTTGCCTCGAGTTCAGGTTAAGAGCACCATCTCCATCAAGGCCGTCCTCTTTCTCGAAGCATCGTAGGGCTGGGAAGGAAACGCAAGACGCTGTCGAGAGCCTGATTTTCAACTTTCCTCCGTGTCAAAGTGGATTACAGGCTGTTGAAGACAAAAGCCGTCTGCATATCGTCCATCGTCTTACACTGATTTGCGATTTGCTCAATTACCCCGCCTGCCAGATTGATTGCGCAGGGTTGATTGTTTCAAACAACTTTCTCTTATTGTTTTGCGCCGGGCCCAATCGGTTAGGTGGCATCTTCCCCTTTACACCTGCTACCGCATTCATGACCCGGTGTCCAATTCACAGGGAGAAACCGAAGTAGACCATAAGTTGACTTAGCCTGCGCAGAATTGGCTCTGCGCAACGCAGCACCGTATCAAATCCGCGCTCGCAGTTGCCGCGCAAGCGGCATCCAGGGGATCGGAATAACTGGACCGGCGCAAGGCTGTCCGGAACACTTTACCGGAATTATTTGGCAGATATTCAACCTTAAGGCATCGGGCACATCAAGGCATTCTCTCCCCCGCGCATCAAAGTGCCGCGCGACGCCTGGCCGCTCCGCAGCCGGAGTAAGTACCGGAACTGCGCCGGCGGCCGATGAAGCAACGGAGAAGGATATGAAATCGATGCGATCGACGCAGAACGGCATAGAGCAACTTACCATTCCCGCCGCGGAAGAGATTATCGAAGAAGCCCTCAATGAGCTTGCCTACTCGCAGGATCCCGGCCTGGTCCGCGCGCTGCGTTTCCTCGCGCCCCCGGGATACCAGGCCATAGTAGAGCTGTGCAGCGAGAGCGGCCGCAGCAAGCGCCGCAACGCGCTGGCCGATAGTTGGTCGCCTGAAGATGACGAGGTTCGCATCTACTTTGAGCGCACCACCGACGGCGAAGGCCGCAGCAGCCGCTCCCCCCGTGCCGCGGTTCCCCGCGGCGTCGACGAAGACGACGAGCCGGAGGAACCCGCCCTGTCGGCCGACATGGACGATCGCGTCAAGGAGCTGTGTACCGCCCTCGCTGAAGCCGAGCGCGGCGGCCATGCCTTCATCGCACTCAAGTGGTTCCGCGACTCGTTCCTGCCGCGCAAATCCTTTCGCTGGAACCAGCACCCCGATTCCCGCCAGGCGGTTCTGGCAGAGGCCATCCAGCGCGGCGTGGTGATGACCAGCAAGATCGCCAACCCCAAGACTCCCGCTTACCCCACCACCACCATCCGCCTCAACCGCGCTGAAGCCGGAGTTCCCGAAGAGGCTCAGCGTTTCCATCCCGTGGCCGTGCAGGGCGAGGCTGCGGCCGAGGCTATCGAAGAGGAACGGGAGGAAGCGTGAGCTTCTACTTCCTTGAGGCCACGGCCTTCATCAAGCTGTTTGTAATGGAGCGGGGCACGGAAAGCCTGATCCGTCTTTTGGAGCCGCTCGAAGACAACCGCAAACTCATCGCCGCATCAACGCCGCTTGAGGTCTACGCCGCCATCCGCCGCCGCCAGCGCGCCGGCGCCATCGCTCCCGCCGATGCCGCCTCGGCCCTCGAAAGCCTGCGCCTGGAGTCGGCCCGCACCGTGCAGCAGCCGCTCAACCCGGCCGTCCTCGAGGCCGCCCGCCAGCTCCTCGATCGCACCACTCTCCGCTGGCCTGAGGCCTTGCAGCTCGGCGCCGCCCTCACCGCGCGCGATATGTTCCAGGGCGCGGCCATCGTCTTCGTCTCAGCCTCCACGGCGCTGCTTGAAGCCGCCAAAGCCGAAGGCCTCGACACCGTCGATCCCGCGAAGCTACCCACCCCCGAAACTGCGCGGGAAACCGACCCGGCCAAAGAAGCCGATGCCCAGGGCGAAGCGGAGTCTTGAAAGGGGGCGACCTAGCAGCGCCGCTCTCCAAACCCGCGTTACGTTCGCTGCGGAATTTTCAGGACAGTTCCGTCTCTTTGTTCTTTCCCTGCTCCAGCTTGCCGCCATGACGCCGATCCGACTGCAACAGCAGGAGGGCGAAGATGAGCCCGGCCACACCCAGGCACGCGAACATGATCTGGGTCGCGGTGTAGGTTCCGGTCGCGTCACGGAGCTTGCCATTCAGGAGCGGGAACAGCCCCAGCCCCAGGTTCTGGATGGCCGTCATCAGGCCGAAGGCCGTGCCCACGCGCTTCTCCTCCACCACGAGAGGAACCGATGGCCACATGGCCGCTGGAACCAGCACGAAGGCTGCGCCGAGCACGATCATGCTGGGAACTGGATTCCAGTGGGTGATGCCCATGACGAGGTGGGCGGGAATCAGCATCAGGGAGCCCACCACCATCAGCGTGGCCCGCTTGCCGATGCGGTCAATCAAGTCGCCGGCGAAGGGCGCGAAGACCATGGACGCGAAGATGATGATGCTGGTCATTCCCGGCGCCGTCGAGAACATGTGCTGGAAGTTGACAAAGGCCTGGGACAGGAAGCCGCCTGTGGACTCGCTG
>Ga0326728_10002831_pt1 | contig 56406 bp, 53 predicted proteins | sample MB3enrmetagenome_FD_207602 | JGI IMG/M metagenome (GOLD analysis project Ga0326728, IMG submission 207602) | Lab enriched peat soil microbial communities from McLean, Ithaca, NY, United States - MB31MN | ecosystem: Environmental > Terrestrial > Soil > Wetlands > Peat | place: USA: New York... | reverse complement strand
TGGATTCTCTCCGCTGAAGGTTTGGCGGCCTGGGCGAAGAGAATCCCGGGGAAAAGGCTTGGGGACCTGACGGTCCCGGCGTTTTCATTTAACCCCACCTGATTGTAAGGGCTTTCACAACCGAAATACAAGTGGGTTTAGAAACTTAGTTTTGCCCTTGACAAGGGCGCACTAAGGCTGGGAACCAGGCGCTATAAGTGTCTCTATAGACGCGACTTGAGGGTCGCAACCGGAAAGCTCGGGGCGGTTCGGGAAACGCGGTACCGCAGCAAAGATCAGCCGACGAACGACTAGGAGGCCGATATGAGCGGGAAACGATCCAAGCCGGAGGCAGGCGTTAGAGGGAGGGACATGGTCTGGAGTTCCATCCTGACCCTGACCATATTGGGCGTCAGCCAACGCGCCGACGCGCGGACCCATACACCCACCGTTCTGCGCGTCAGGCCAAAGATCAAACTGCGAATCTACAACTACGGCATCTCACGCACTCTTCTGCTGCGGTCTGAAAACGAAGCCACTGCCATCTTGAACCACGCCGGACTCGCGGTAGGCTGGGTCGATTGCCCACTTCGCGCAGAAGAATTCGCATCGTATCCGGGTTGCATGAACACCATGGGCAGCACTGATTTCACCATCAGGATTCTCACCACGCGAGACGCGCAGCGGATCGCCATGCGTCGAGATGCGATGGGCGAGGCTCTGGAGTGTCCGGGCGATCACAGCGGTTGCTCGGCCTACATCTTCTATCGCGAAGTTCAGGAACTGGCAAGAAACTGGGACACGAGCGAGTCTCAAGTCATGGGTCACACCTTGGCACATGAAATCGGCCACCTGCTGCTGGGCGCGAACTCCCACAGTTCCGAAGGAATCATGCGGGCCAATTGGCGCCAGCAGGAACTGAACACCATTGCCAGAGCGCATCTGTTTTTCACCGATGAGCAGTCCAAACGCATGTGCGCCGAGGTGTCTGCGCTGAACTCGGACCAGCACGATCAAACGCTAAACAATGCTGCCGAAGACCCCCAAGAGGTCCGCAACTCAACAGACGAGCATAAGAGATGATCACAGCCTCTGATGGCTCGGAAGGCTTGATTCAACCAAGTTAAACAAACAAAAGAGGGAACCGAAAAGGAGGAAATGATGAAAACGATGACCAGAAAGTGGTTTGGAACAGGAGTTCTGTCTTTGGGGCTGCTACTGGCTGCCGGAATTCCCGCTGCGGCAAAGAACTCGCGGACAATCAACATCGGCCACGCGGTTGTCCTGCAAGGTAAGAATTTGCCCGCCGGCAGGTATAAGGTGGAGTGGCAAACCCACAGCCCTGAGGCAACCGTGCAATTCTTGCGGAAACGCCAGCTCGTCGTCTCCACGGAGGGCAGAGTCGAGCAGCGCGACAAAACCGCTGACTCCGACCCTGTCGTTTACGATACGCTGCCGGACGGGTCCGTGTCCCTCCTTGAGATTCGCTGCGCCGGCTCCAACAAAGTTCTGGTGCTCAATCACTGATCGGGAGCGGCGCGGCGTGAGTTTCGCTGGACGATTGGGCGGGCAGAATCCACAACTCAGTCTGCCCGAGATGCGAATGCCCAAATGCGGAGCGGCCAGTCGACGGCTTGTACAAGCCGGATCCATCAAGGTCGAACAGAGACTAATGAGACCAGAGAGGAGGAAGACTTGAAAAGGAATTTCAGGAAGTATTTCGGAACTGGGATCCTGGGAATGGGGCTGCTCTTGGCCGCGGGCATTCCTGCCTTCGCCAAGAACTCCGGAGCTGTAACCCTTCTCCACGACGCGTCCTTACATGGAAAAACTCTCCGCGCGGGCAGTTACGCGGTGGAGTGGAAGACTCATAGCCCGCAGGCGACCGTACAATTCTCGCAGCGCTTCAAGGTCTCTCTCTTCGCCGAGGGCAGGGTCGAGCGGCGCGCCAAAAAGTACGAACAGAATTCGGTCGTTTATGACACCGCGCCCGACGGATCGCTGTTCATCATTGAGATTCGTTTCGCCAACTCGAATCGGGTCCTCGTGTTCGATTAGTACGGCCTGAAGCTACGAGAAGAGCTAACTAGATTGCCGAGCGGGCGTCTAAGAATGACGAAACGGAGCATTGGGCGGCAGGCAATTCGGTAACTCCGAGCAGGCTCCGTTCGTCTACGAGGACGGTAGCGAGAAAGAAACAGATGGGGTTAAACGGATTCTCCTCGCTGTAGGTTTAGGGGCCTGGGCGAAGAGAATTCCCCGGGAAAGGCTGGGGCTTGTGTAGTCCCGGCCCTTCATTTAACCCCATCTGATTTTAGAGGTAATTGCGGCCGCGCCATGCAAACTCGAGGACCGTGGCAAGAAATATGATTCCAGCACGGTGATCTACGCCACCAACCCGAATGGATCCAACACCATCAACGAAATCCGGTTCGCCGGATCAAGCGAGGTGCTGGTGTTCAGCGAATGAGACGTGGCAGCGCGAGCCACAATCGATAATTGAAGCCGCGCGGTTTCAAACCCCTCACCGCCCGCCTCTCTCCACCAGGAGAAAGGCGGGCGAGGGTGCGGGGAGGGCAACTTGGTAACTGCTGCTGGGGGCTAAGGCGGCAAACCCACCTGGCGCTGCAAATCTTGAAAACGCAAGTCCGCACGCAGCGGGTCCAACCGCGGTTCTGCCTTGAGACACAAGAGCATCGAGAAGGAACGTTCCACACGAGCTTTTTCCAGCCACTCGAAAGCCTGGTCCGCCTCGCCCAGACCGGCGTAAATCATCGCAAAATCGAAGGCCGAAACGAATCTCTGCTCCTCCAGCCCGTAAAGCTCCTTGAGCGCCTTGCGCGCCTCGGACTTTCTCTTGAACACGGCATGTGCATGGCCGAGCGCCCCCACCAGATCCGGGCTGCCCGGAGAAACTCGGAGCGCCCTTTCCAGGTGCCCAATCGCTTCCTCGCACTTCCCCTTTTGTTGAAAAGCCAGAGCAAGGAAGTAGTGTGCCGCGGCGAAGTGCGGCTCCATCTCGAGTGTCTCCGCAAGCTGTCCGATCGCCTCGTCGTAATGTTCCCCCCTATACAACATCAGCCCCAGGTGAGTTCGGATGATCATCGACAACGGATTCAGCTCTTGCGCGCGCCGCAACTCAGCGATGGCCTCGTCAACTCGTCCCAGTATTCCCAGATAGAACCCATGCCAATGGCGGGCCGTCGCAAAGTTCGGGTTAAGCGCGATGGCGCGTTGATATTCCCGCTCTGCGCCGTCCCAATCCCAATCGTAAGAGTGGGTGGCAAAAGCCAAGGCGTTGTGGGCTTCGGGAAGCGAATCGTTAAGCTCCAGCGCCTTCATGGCCGCCGCCTTGGCTCGAGGGAATGCGCGGCTTCCGGGAAGGATTCGAAAGTGGTCCGCCAGGTTCAGTGCGACCGCTAATCCCGCGTGCGCCACAGCATACCCGGAGTCACGCGCCGCAGCCTCCTCAAAGTACGCGATCGCGTTTTTAATTCCTTCCGCGGTTCCTTTGTTTAGACAGTAGCGGCCTCTGAGAAATGCTCCCTGCGCCTCCGGAGTCACGGTCGACGTCCCGGTCGCGAACAGGCGCTTGGCGGGGGGCGCCTCAATCTGCAAAGAGCGAGCGATGTGGCGGGCAATGGCGGCGTGGAAAGCCGGAACGTTGTCGAGACCGCCCTCGAAGTGATCGGCCCACAGATGGGTTCGGTCTTTGACTTGGACGAGCTCCGCGACAACGTGCATCCGTTTGCCCGCCCAGCGCAAGCTGCCTTGGAGAACATAATCCGCCCCCAATTCGCGCCCGATCTCGTCGACATCCTTGTCCGCATCCTTGTATCGAACCGCCGAGGCTCGCGCGATAACGCCCAGCCGCTCCGGGTTTAAGCGTCCCAGCCGCGCGATGATCTCCTCAGCCATGCCGTCGCTGACGTATTCCTGTCCGGCATCGCCGCTCCGGTTCTCAAAGGGCAGCACGGCCACAATGGGTTTGCCGGCGTCAGGTCTTGCTTCCAGGCTTCCCACGAAGCGATAGCCGCGGCGCGGCAGAGTCTCAATGAAGTGAGGATGCGTGGCAGAATCGCCTAAAGCTCGCCGGAGCTTCTTGACCGCCGTGGCCAGACTCTGCTCGAAATCCACGAACGTGTCGCCGGGCCACAGTTTTTTCCGCAATTCCTCCCGCGTCACAACCTCGCGCGGGCGCTCGATTAACGCCGAGAGAATCTGAAAGGGCTGTTCCTGGAGCCTGACCTTCGCTCCGTGCTTGCGCAATTCACCTGATTGAAGATCCACTTCGAACGCAGCGAAGCGAACCTCGTTCGCACGACTTGTTCCCTTTCCCATGGATCCTGTTACGACTTTAGCAAGTTTTGTGCTGAAAGGAAAGTTCAGCTCGGGTTGATAAGGGAGCAGGTTCTTCCGCAGCCTGTCCAGGCGGCATGTGCCGACCATTCGCTTCGCTCAGGGCAGGCTCTGAAGGTAAGCGCTACTTTCAGACTGCCCGAGGAAGTCCAACGCTTCGTTCAGAATACCGGTTCATACAGAGTTCATCCGGAATTCATCCCCCGTCCATTGACCCTGCCGCGGAACGGCGCGAAAGTGGGTTCATAAGACAGGGCTCGATAAACGAGATGACATAAGTTGATGCGCGGGGCGGCCGCACGACCACCACGGACCGCGTCGGACGGGGCGTTAATTGGGAAATAACAAGGGTCGGATCGCAAAACTAATTGAAAAGGGAGAGGAGAACAAAGATGAATTTCACAAAGTATATCGGAACGGCTGTTTTGTCGTTGGCGCTGGTTCTGGCAACCGGCGTTTCGTGCTTAGCCAAGAACTCCGAGAGTGTCACCTTTGCTCATAATATCGTTGTGAATGGGACCACTCTTCCAGCGGGCCACTACATTGTCCGTTGGGAAGATCACAACCCGGGGGCCACGGTGGTATTCTCGATGCACCGCAAGGTTGTCCTCTCCACGGATGGCACGGTTCTGACCCGCAAGGGCAACTACCGCAGCATGACGCTGGCAACGCCCGACAAGGCATCTGAAGGAGCCAACGTCTCCGACCCGCTCGCAGTTGTCTATAACACGGCTCCGGATGGAACCATGTCCCTGGTCGAGATTCGTTTGGCGGCTTCAAACAAGATATTGGTTTTCAACCAGTAACCCGTCAGGCTGAGCTTCTCTGCTGAAGGTTGGCGGCTGACTTGGCGGGCCGTTCGTGCGGCCCGCCAAGCGCTTGTCTACAGCGTTCTGAGAGTCCTGCCCAGATTCGCCTCATAGCCTATCCAGTTCGAAAAGTCCAATCGACTTCGATCAAGGCTCGGCGTATAATCCGTACGACCGAGGCGTCCGGGGCATGCTGGCATGTGCTTAGCGGTCCGTCTGGCAAGCCGCTTGCCAGTAATGCTGGCCAGCGTCAACCGGTCTGTAGTTCAGCAGAGAGGGCAAGATGCACGATATCATTTCGGTGATCGGCCATAACGGTATATGGGTGATGATCATCGCGGTGGTGGCGATTGGTGGCTGGTTTAAGTTTCGTGAGAAGGAACTCCGGATCCAGCAAGAGATGCGCACCAAAGAGATGGCGCACCTAGAAAAGATGAAGGAGATGGAACTGGAGTTGGAAAAGACCAAGGCAAAGCAGACAACTTAGCCGCCTGGCGTTCCTTCCATTTCCCCAAGCCACGACCGCGCCTTGGAAGACAATTTCAAACGGCAAAATTCAAATGGTCTTAGCTTTGCCATTTGCCATTTGAACTGCTTTTTCTATGGTTCCCCTCCCCCTCACCGACCACATCCGGCGGCGGAACTTCTGGACCATTACCCTTGCGCTCATCATCGCCAATGTGTGGGTCTTCCTGCTTGAACTGGCTCAGGGCCGGGGCATTAACCGCCTGGTTTTCCTCTATGGAATTGTTCCGGCGCGATACGTCAGTCTTCATGGATTCAAGAACCTGACCCTGGGTGGCTTTTTTGTTCCGGTCCTCGTGTCGATGTTCCTGCACGGGGGATGGCTACACCTGCTCGGGAACATGTTGTTCCTGTTTGTCTTCGGGCGGAGCGTGGAAGACCGCTATGGCCACCTCAAGTTCCTTCTGCTTTACCTCCTTTCCGGGTTCGCCGGAGCAAGTTTGCACATCCTCCTCAACGCCGGGTCGCACCTGCCGAGCATCGGCGCAAGCGGCGCGATCGCCGGAGTGCTGGGCGCCTACTTCATCTGCTTTCCCCGCGCCCGAATCACCACCCTTTTCTTCCTGATCTTCTTCTTTTGGAGAGTCGAGCTACCTGCCGTTCTGGTGCTTGGCTACTGGTTCCTGATTCAGTTCGTGACCGGCTACCAGATGCTGGCGATTCAATCCGCAACCGGCGGCGGGGTAGCGTGGTGGGCTCATGTGGGAGGTTTCCTGACGGGGTTAGTCCTGGCGTTGATACTCGAACCTGCCCACGGAGGCGCAGTAGTCGAGTTACCGTAGCCAGTAGGCAGTGGGCGGTCGTCTCGGCTCAAATCCCTCAAAAATTAGCGGGCCTTCAGGCGCTCCGCAACAAATGCCTCAATGCACCTTCGAGTTGCGGAAATCGGAACTGATATCCTGCGCCCAGGAGTCGCGCAGGCTCCATGCGAGCGCTCGCCAGTAGTAATTCCTCTCCCATTTCTCCGAATACCAGGCGTACCGCGAAGGCGGGCATGGGGACGATAGTGGGGCGCCCGAGAACCCGGCCAAGCGCCTTGGTGAATTCCGAGTTCGTAACGGGGTTAGGCGCTGCTGCGTTCGCCGCACCGCTGAGCGTCTCGGTGGTCGCCGCGAACAGGAATATTCGGACCAGGTCATCGATGTCAATCCAGCTCATGTATTGCTTTCCCGATCCGATCTTGCCACCCACGCCCATCGTGAACGCAGGCAGCATCTTCGCCAGCCCTCCGCCAGCGCGACTCAGGACCAATCCGATCCTGAGATTCACAACTCGAATCCCGGCTTCGGCCGCACGTTTGGTCGCAACTTCCCATTCCTGGCACACCCGGGAAAGAAAGGACGTTCCTGGCGCGCTGTCTTCCCTCAGCACCTCATCGCCGCGATCACCGTAGTAACCGCTGGCCGATGCCGCCACCAGCACCCTTGGCCGCTGGGAAGCCTTCGCGAGTGCTTCACTCAGGACTCGTGTGCCTCGCACGCGGCTCTCACGGATAGCCTGTTTCTTGGCAAACGTCCACCGGCCGGAGACAGATTCGCCCGCCAGATGAATGACCGCGTCGAATCCCTCCAGCTTCGAGCTGTCGATTTCCCCTCCGGCCGGGTTCCAGTACACCAGCGGCGCCCCGGGTTGCGGCTTGAATCTCACCAAAGAAGCCACGCTATGCCCGCCGCTCTTGAGTGCAGGAATAAGCGCTTGCCCAATCAGCCCGCTTGAGCCGCTGATAAGAATGTTCATGTGAAAACCAGGTGTCAGGTGCCGGGCGTCAGGTGCCAGTCGTCCGTGGTCCGTGGTCAGTTGGGCGCAGAGGACTGACTGCCCGGCAGGCCGAGCTGCTCATCAGACGCCCCTGTGCGAGCACCTACAACCGCTCGTGGACGCGTAGCGACTGACCACGGACAACTGACGCCAGCCGCTATCCACTCACGTGAATCCGCTTCAACTCCGCCTCCGAACGGCCTTCCTTGCGCAGCCATTCAATGCTCTCGTCAAGCAGCGCGCGCATGGCCTCCAGAACTTCAATCGCGGCGTTGCGCAGGTGCTTCGCCGACCGGGTGCGTGGCGGTTTGAGCCGGCTCAGGAGCGGGCCCAGTTCTCGCAACATCCAAACGGCGCAGGACGGAATCCCCGCGCTGGCCGGCTCACGCCGGGCGCGGGCTCGGCGATTTCGTTTCGTGTTCGGCATTGTTCCTCCCCAGGACTACCACCAGCTCACCTTCCTGGACACGAGCGCTCAAAGGTTCACAGTGGGCGATCCTCTGCGGCAATGACACATGCCGCTTTACTCCCCCCACTCGGATGATGAGCTCGTCTAATTTCTTATGAAGGTTGATATCGTCGCTAGACACGAAAGGCAATTTGAGGTGAAGTTCGTATTTGCCGTTCACTTTGCGAAAGCGGTACGGCGATTCGTTGAAAAACCGCTTCGACGGGTCCAGTTCGCCATAGAGCGCCCTGCCCAGCTTTCTCAAACGTTCGGTGCCCAGAACTTCGTCCTCGAACAGGGGCACCCGCCAAACCGGCACCGGCGCGAAGAATTCCTCGATAGACTGCGTCCAGCGTTCCTGTGTGTCCCTCCAGGAATTAAAAAAGCTATCGCGCACCTTATCGGGCAGAATCCGGTTCACGATCACGGCATCAATAGTCAACCCGAACAAGCAGAAATAGGTAAAGGCCCGCTGCGTTTCCTTCAGTACCACCTTCTCCGGGTTGGTCACCAGGCGTACCGTGGTGATCTTCGGATCGGCCAAGAGTTGGTCGATGCCGGCCAGCTTGCGGTGGAGCGACTCCAGGTTCTGAAAGTACTCCTCCTGTGGCAAGGGCACGCCGGCCACCGTGCCGATCATGGGGCGCACCACCTTCATCACCCGCCGCTCGATCTTAAACAGCTTGGACATGTACCACTCGAGCGTCGTCGGGATGCTGACGAAGCGTAGCGACTCGCCCGTGGGCGCGCAGTCCAGCAGCATCACGTCGAATTGCTTCTCGCGCACGTATTGATTCACGTATAAGAGCGAGCTGACTTCCTCCATGCCCGGAAAAATAGCCAGCTCTTCGGCCAATGTCTGCTCGAGCCCCGAAACATTCAGCAGACCTGAAACATAGGCGTAGACAGAGTTCCAGTGCCTCGAGATCTCTTCCTGGACGTCCACTTCCTGAATCCAGAGGTTCTTCGAGATGTTCACCAGTTGTCCGGCCTCGTGATCCATCAGACGCTTTTCGAGATCGAAGGCGTCGCTTAGAGAATGGGCCGGGTCGATGGACATTACCAGGGTGCGATAACCGCGCCGGGCGAGTTCCAGGCCTGTGGCGGCAGAGATGCTGGTCTTCCCAACCCCGCCCTTTCCTGTGTATAGAATAATGCGCATGCCGTCGCCTCTCGGCTCGCCCCCCAATCATCAGATTAGCATAAAGGCAGGGCAAACGCAGGATTCGGGATTCGGGATTCAGGTCTCTAGGCATGGTCGCCCACTCCCTTGGGGCGAGGGTGGAGCGGGGCGGCGCTCTCACCAGTCGCCGCGGGCCGGGTGAGGGGTTCTTCGCAATGATGGTACAAGGTGGAGTTGGCGCGGCCCCTGAATCCCGAATCCTGAATCCTGAATCCTCCTATAATGTGCTCGTGGCTCAAGTGTTTCTCGCCGGCAAGGACTGGCAAGCTCGCGCCCTGCTTCGGGCCCAATTGCTCGAGGAAGGCGTCAGCGTCGAAGCTTTCGAGACCGTTCGAGAAGCCTTGGCGCAGCTCGAGTTTTATCCCGTTCGTCCGGCGCTTCTCGTCGCCGAGGTCTCCGCTAGCGACCACCCCTCCGCAGATGTCGATTCCCTGGCGAGTTGGGCAACGCGCATCCCGATCTGGATCATCGCCAGCCACACTTCAATTGTGACGGGCGGCCTCGACGGCCGCGGCTTCGAGAGACTCCTGTTTCGTCCTGTGGACCTGGGAAAACTCGTCGAGCAGATTCGGCAACACCTTGGGGGGCAGTGGGCAGATGGGCAAGTGGGCAGTGGGCTGTAGGCAGTGGGCAGTCTCTTCCTCACTCCTCCTTGCGCCACGGTCCTTGATCCAGGAATCGTTGAGTTATTCCCGCATACGCGTCGATCCGCCGATCGCGGAAGAATGGCCAATTGCGGCGTACCTCCTCAAGGCGCTCGAGGTCCACCGCCGCAAGCACAAGTTCCTCGCGATCCGTGGAGGCTTCTTTAAGCACCACGCCGAACGGATCAGCAACAAAGGAGGTTCCCCAGAACTCCAGCCCCGCTCCCTGCGCATCGGCCGGCTTCTCGAATCCGACGCGATTCACCGCCGCCACGTACACCCCATTGGCGATGGCGTGGCTGCGCTGGATGGTTCGCCAGGCATCGCGTTGGGAATCGCCGTATGGCGCTTTCTCGTGCGGGTGCCAGCCAATGGCCGTGGGATAAAACAGAACGCTCGCGCCCTGGAGCGACGCCAGGCGCGCGCCTTCCGGATACCACTGGTCCCAGCAAATCAGCGCCGCGATGCGTCCCGAGCGCGTGTCGAAAGCCCGAAAGCCAAGATCGCCGGGGGTGAAATAAAACTTCTCGTAATAGGCCGGGTCGTCCGGGATGTGCATTTTCCGGTAGAGGCCCGCCACTTCGCCATTGGCGTCGATGATCGCGGCGCTGTTGTGATAAACCCCCGCCGCGCGCCGTTCGAATACCGGCGCGATGACCACAACTTGCTTTTCCTTGGCGATTTTTCCCAGCGCCTGCGTGCTGGGCCCTGGCACGGTTTCCGCGAGGTCAAACAGCGTCGCGTCTTCCTGCTGGCAGAAATATTGGGAGCGGAAAAGCTCCGGCAGGCAAATAACCTCGGCGCCTTCTTCTGCGGCCGCCGCCACACGCGACTCCGCCCGGCGCAGATTCTCCTCCGGCTCAGGAGTACACGCCATCTGGATCAGGCCAATCGTGAATTTCCGCTGCATGGAAATGAGCGTACACAAGTCGGCGTGATTTGCCAAGAAGCAGAAGGAATGGTGAATTCCGAGTAGAATGGCTGTGTGCCGATTCCCTTTGCAGAGTACTTCGCTCGGGTGCAGGAATGCTTGGAACGTATCTATGGCATTCGCGTCGTCATCAGGGATATCCCCGACCCGCTCATCGGCGATTTAGACGGCGCGGAGATTCAGATTGATCCAGCTTGTGATGCCGAACAGCGCCTCTTTCTCGCGGCCCACCTTTTCGGCCACACCGCCCAGTGGAACGTCGACCCGCGAGCGTTCGAATTGGGGAGCCGCTACCGGCCCCCTGTAGCGAAGGGGGCTATTCCCGCCATCCTTACCTACGAGCGTGAGGCGGCGGCCTATGCGCTGCATATGCTTCACCAAATCGGCGTCGCAGACATTGACCAATGGTTTTCCGATTACGCGGCGTGCGATGAGGCATATCTGCTGCATTACTATCGCACGGGAGAAAAGGGTGAATTCCGCAGCTTCTGGCGCGACAAGGTCCCACGAGTTCAACCTAAACCTGTCCCTCCGTTCACTCCCGTCAAGCGGCGCTTCCGCCTGGAGGGAGTGGTGATCTGACCACTGAGGACTTCTATGAGAAACATCAGGGTAAGCGCCGTGCAATTTGAGCATGCGCCGGGCAACAAGATGAAGAATCTGGAGAAGATACGGCGCTTTGTCGAGGATGCCGCCGCCCGAAAGGTGGAAATCATCGCCTTCCCGGAGTGCTGCATTGTCGGCTACTGGTTTCTGCGAAACCTTTCGCACCGGCAATTGCACGAACTGGCCGAACCCGTACCGGAGGGCCCCTCTTCCCAGGCGTTGCTGGCCCTCGCTCGGCAGTCCGGACTGACCATCGGTACCGGTCTATTGGAAGTGGACGCTCGTGGCGAACTCCACAACACCTACGTGGTGGCGATGCCCAACGGCGACTGGCGGCTGCACCGGAAGATACACGCCTTCGAGCATGATGAGATAATTCCCGGGTCCGAATTCACCGTATTCGACGATCCGCACGGCTGCCGCGTGGGCGTCCTGATCTGCTACGACGTCAACATTAACGAAAACGTTCGCATCGTCGCCTTGCAGGGGGCCGAGGTCCTCCTGGCGCCTCACCAGACGGGCGGCGTCACCTCCAGGAATCCTCATCTCATGGGACGGATCGACCGCAAGCTCTGGGAAAATCGCCATACCGATCCGCAGGCGATCGAGGCTGAACTCCGCGGCGATAAGGGACGCGCCTGGCTGATGCGCTGGCTCCCCTCACGCGCGCACGACAATGGACTGTTCCTGGTATTCAGCAACGGCGTCGGCATTGATGACGACGAGGTCCGGACGGGCAATGCCATGATCCTCGATCCCTACGGCCGCATCTTGGCAGAAACCTGGAAGGCCGATGACGATATGGTGGTGGCCGATCTGGACGCTTCCCTGCTCGAACAAAGCACTGGCCGGCGATGGATCAAGACCCGCCGCCCGGAACTGTACAAGCCGCTGACCATGCCGACAGGAAAAGAGCAAGACACTCGGGCGGTGCGATTCGATGAGGTCGGGGGGTAGGAGAAAGGCGGTAGGCAGTAGTACTACTACATTAAGTTGCGCAACCAAAAAAACTTCTGGGTGGACCCTGCCACCAACGCGCCGTGAGATCCAACCCCTATTATTTACCTGGACCGGCAAGTGTGCGTTTTGGGGGCAGCGTAATTCGCAAGCAGAACCGCTCTCCTTAACTTAACGTAGCAGTACTACGGCCTACCGCTTACTTCCTTTTGCTAGCCCCTGCACCTAGTCACCCGCCACTAGTCCTTGGGCGATTCGATTTTCCTTTGCCAAGCGCCCGAGTTTCATGTTATCGTGTAGGGGTCGAAAAGTAGAGATAAAAAGCGAGGAGAGAGGCGGATGCCGTTAACGAGCGAATCCAAAAGCAGCCTGATTGAACACTACCGAGTTCACGGGAAGGACACGGGTTCGCCGGAAGTGCAAGTAGCCCTGCTGAGCGAGCGGATCAACTACCTGAATCAGCATTTCAGCGTTCATCGCAAAGACCACGCCTCGCGTCGTGGCTTGCTCATGATGGTGGGCAAGAGAAGGCGCCTCTTAGAGTACCTTAAACGCCTGGATACAGAGCGTTATAAGCGAGTCATCGAGAGGCTGGGCATCCGCAAGTAGCCGGGATTGAGCAGACAGATCGGGATTTTCCAAGTAAACAACTTTTCAACGTCAAGCGACCCCCCGCGCCGCGGGTGTAGGTCGCTTTTTCGTTTTCAGCGGAGGATATTGAGATGCAAAAAGTAGAAACAACTCTGGGTGCCAATACCCTGAGTATCGAGAGCGGCAAGGTGGCCAAGCAGGCCAACGGTTCCGCTTTGGTTCGTTACGCCGACACGGTGGTATTAGCCACGGCGTGTACCACTAAGCCGCGCGAAGGAATCGATTTTTTCCCTTTGACGGTTGACTACCGAGAATATAACTATGCCGCGGGAAAGATTCCCGGCGGCTTCTTCAAGCGTGAAGGAAGACCCACGGAAAAGGAGATCCTTACCAGCCGTTTGATTGACCGGCCGGTCCGGCCGCTTTTCCCGGAGGGCTTCAACGACGAAACGCAAGTGATTGCCATGGTTTTGTCCGCGGATTCGGACAACAACCCGGACGTGATCGGAATGGTGGCCGGAACGGCTGCCCTTTATCTTTCGGATATCCCGTTTTATACGCCCGTGGGAGCGGTGCGGGTCAGTCTGGTGGAGGGCAAACTGGTAACCAATCCCACCTATGCGGAAACCAAGGCCAGCTTGCTCAATCTGATTGTGGCGGGGACGGAAGACGCTATCGTGATGGTGGAAGCGGGAGCCAAGGAAGTTTCGGAAGAGTCCATCCTGGAAGCGCTCCAGTACGGCCACGCCGAAATTCGCAAGATCGTTGCCCTTCAAAAGGAGCTTTTCGAGAAGCTGGGCATCAAGAAGCGCGAGTTTGTTGCGCCCGTCCTCGACGAGGCGCTGTACCAGGAAGTGCGGAGCAAGGTCGAGGGTGAGCTCCACGACGCCATGGACACCTCAAAATACGCCAAGCTGGAAAGCCAGCGTCGCATTGTGGAAATCCGTGAGAAACTGCTCGAAGCCTACCCCGAGGATGACGAAGACAAGCGCCGGCTGGCCAAACAGTACTTCGGACGCTTGGAAGAACACCTCTTTCGCGACGACGTAGTGGAGAAGCGCCAGCGGCCTGACCACCGCGCTTTCGACCAGGTGCGTGAGATCAGCAGCGAAGTTGGCATTCTGCCGCGCACTCATGGTTCCGCCCTGTTTACTCGAGGCGAGACGCAGGCGCTGGTGACCGCGACCTTAGGGACCGCCGAGGATATGCAACGGCTCGACGTACTCGAAGGCGAGGCCTTCAAGCGTTTCATGCTTCACTACAACTTCCCGCCCTTCAGCGTGGGAGAAGTGGCGTTTCTGCGCGGCCCGGGCAGGCGGGAGATCGGACACGGGGCGCTGGCGGAGCGTGCCCTGATTTCCATCGTTCCGGAGGAGACGGAATTCCCCTACACCATTCGTGTAGTGTCGGACATCCTCGAATCCAACGGCTCTTCTTCCATGGCCACCGTCTGCGGCGGCACTCTCGCCCTGATGGACGCGGGCGTGCCCGTCAAAGCGCCCGTGGCAGGGATCGCCATGGGGCTTGTGAAAGAAGGCGAGAAATACGCCATCCTCACCGACATCGCCGGCAGCGAGGACCACTACGGCGATATGGACTTCAAGGTTGCGGGAAGCAAAGATGGCATTACCGCACTGCAGATGGATATCAAGATCACCGGCATCAACACCTCGATTATGGCCGAAGCGTTGGCGCAGGCCAAGTCGGCGCGCCTCCACGTGCTGGGAAAAATGCTGGGGACGCTTACCGAGTCTCGGAAGGAGATCTCGGAGTTTGCGCCCCGCATTTACACCCTGCACATCAACCGGCAGAAGATCGGTGAACTGATCGGGCCGGGAGGCAAAGTGATTCGCGGCATTATCGAGGAGACGGGCGTTAAGATCGATGTGGAGGACGACGGCAAAGTCAATGTCGCCGCCACCGACGAAGCGGCGGCACGCAAGGCCCTGAAGATGATCAAGGACCTGGTGGCCGAGGCGGAGATGGGCAAGACCTATCTTGGCAAGGTGGTCCGGCTGGCGGACTTTGGCGCCTTCGTGGAGATTTTCCCCGGCACGGACGGTTTGCTGCATATCAGCGAAGTGGCTGAGCACCGCATTCGGGACATTCGTGAAGAGCTCAAGGAAGGTGACCAGTTGCTGGTCAAGGTGATCGCCATCGAGGGCAACAAGATACGGTTGAGCCGCAAGGCGGTGCTGCGCGACCAGAGAGCCAAGGGCGGCGCCAAGCAAGAACCGCACGCACACCACGAGCATCAGGACAAGAATTAAAGCGGTTCCTGGTAGTTAGTTCTCAGACGTCAGTTGCCAGTTGTAGGCGGGCGCCTTCGTGTCGGCCCCGCCTACTGGCTCCTGAATCCTGACTCCTGACTCCTGACCCTTGAATCCTAACAGGTGAAAACATGGGTTACCTCGACAAGCTCGATCTCGACAAGAAGCTCGACTCGAAGCAGGAGTACGAAGAACTGCTGGAAGAGTACCAATTCAGGCTCTTGAAGCTGCAACGGAAGATCATCGAGAAGGGAATTGGGGTCTGCATCGGATACGAGGGAGAAGATGCGGCGGGAAAGGGTGGCAACATTAAGCGTTTGACGGAACCCCTCGACCCGCGGGGACTCGAAGTTCACGCGATCGCCGCGCCCACTGCGGAAGAGCTGTCGCACCATTGGCTCTGGCGCTTCTGGACGCGGCTCCCGGCGCGCGGCCGCATCTGCATTTTCGACCGCACGTGGTATGGCCGCGTGCTGGTGGAGCGCGTGGAGAAATTTGCCCGGAAAGAGGATTGGCAGCGCGCCTACAGGGAGATTAATGAGTTCGAGCGAACGCTGGTGGACGACGGCATGGTGCTGGTGAAGTTCTGGATTCACATCTCCAAGAAAGAACAGCTCGACCGCTTTAAAAAGCGCGAAGACGATCCCTGGAAGAAATGGAAGTTGACCGAAGAGGATTGGCGCAACCGCAAGAAGTGGGACCTGTATATCGAAGCGCTGGAAGATATGTTCGCGAAAACGGATACTGACTACGCTCCGTGGACCATCATTGAGGGCAACTGGAAATGGTGGGCGCGAATCAAGGCGCTGAAGACCGTTGTGAACAGAATCGAAGCGCGGATGTGATGAATTACGTAGGGGCGGTCCTTGTGGCCGCCCGCGGGCGACCACAAGGGTCGCCCCTACGAGTGGCGAGAGCCGGTGAAGCAGGGATGAGTCTGGACACGGCGCGCAGGGTTTTGGAAATCGAGGCGAAGACCGTGAGCGAGCTGGTGGAGCGCCTCGACGAGAATTTTGTGCGGGCCGTGGAGATTCTCTATGCCTGCCGTGGGAGGGTCGTGGTCGCGGGTCTGGGGAAGTCCGGCCTGATCGGCCAGAAAATTTCCGCCACCCTCTCGAGCACCGGCACGCCCTCGTTTTTCCTGCATCCTTCGGAAGCCTTGCACGGCGACCTGGGACGGCTGGTGCGCCACGACGTTTTGGCGGCGCTCTCCTACAGCGGCGAAACCGCGGAACTGCTTCAGTTGCTGGATACCGTCAAACGTCTGGCCATCCCACTCATCTCATTCACGGGCCATCGGAACTCCACCCTCGCGCTGGCCAGTGACGCAGTGCTCGACGTGGAAATTCGGCAGGAGGCATGCCCGCTCGGCCTTGCTCCCACGGCCTCGACCACGGCCATGCTGGCTATGGGCGATGCCCTGGCCATGGCCCTGCTCGAGAAGCGCGGCTTCGCCGAAGCGGACTACGCTGCGCTCCATCCGGGCGGGGATCTGGGCTTCAAGTTGCGCCGCGTCGAGGGCGTCATGCACACCGGGGATCAGATTCCGCGCGTCGGCCCGCTCACGCCCATGCCGGACGTGATCTATGAAATGAGCAAGAAGGGCCTGGGGCTCGCGACGGTGACCGGCGAGTCGAACCACCTGCTGGGAATCGTCTCCGACGGCGACCTGCGCCGATTGTTCGAGCGGGAAGGGAATCGCGCTCTGGATTTGAAGGCGGCGGATACCATGACCCGAAATCCCGTGACCATCGGCAGGCAGGAGTTGGCCACCAAAGCTCTCAATCTCATGGAGGCCCGGAAAATCACCTCGCTTCTGGTTGTGGACAGTGAAGGCAAACTGGAGGGAGTCGTTCACATCCACGACCTCTGGACCACGCAGATGTTTTAGTGCCTCTGGGGCAATCTTTGTGGTTTGTCCCGTTCGAACGACGCGGCGACAAGCCCTGCCCGTTCAAGCGGGTTCTCTGCTATCTTTAGGAGAGCAAAGGAGGACGCAATGAGCGGCACGATACGCGCGCGCGTGAAGGGAGGAGTATTGGAGCCCCTCGAAAAAGTGGACTTGCCGGAGGGTAAGGAAGTCCTGATTACAGTCATCAATGTGGCCGAAGACCCGGATGACGAGGCTTTCCTTCGCTCGCGAGGTGGCTGGAGAGGCCTTATCGATGCGGAGAAGCTGATCCGTGATATCTACGAAGACCGGCTCATCGATACCAGGGAGGAGCCAAAGTTATGAACTTGGCCTACCTGGTGGACACCGACTGGGCGATTCATTGGCTTCACGGCGATGAACGAGTTCGAAAACATCGAAGGTCTGCGTATCGAAAGTGGTTGAAGATCTCGAGAAGGTCCTCTAAGGTCATCGCTTGAAGGTGTTAAGCCTCCCTCGGGGTGCGATTTTTTTCATAATCCAAATAATTAAGGACCAACATGCCTTTGACCACTAAACAGCTCTACGCCCGGGCGCGCAAAATCAAACTCCTTCTCATGGACGTGGACGGCGTTCTGACTGACGGGCGTTTTTTTTTCGTTCCCGGCGCAGGCGGCAGGCTCGTCGAAACTAAAGGATTTCATTCGCGCGACGGGCTGGGCTTTCGCATTGCGCACCGGGCGGGGCTCAAGACGGGCTTCATTACGGGCCGTCAATCACCTGTCATCGAGTACCGGGCCAAGGAGCTGGGGATTCACTACCTGAAGCAGAATGCGCGGGAAAAGCTCGAGCCCTATCGGGAAGTCCTCCGCGAGGCGCGCTTGAAAGATGAGGAAGTGTGCTACATGGGCGACGATATCGTGGACCTGCCATTGTTGACGCGAGTGGGGCTGGCCGTGGGTGTGGCCGATAGCCACAAGCTTTTGCCCCGCTACGTTCACTATCTGACCAAACAACCCGGCGGCTTCGGAGCCGTGCGCGAGACCATCGAGATGATTCTCAGCGCACAAGGCAAGTGGCAAGCGGCCCTGGATCATTACCTGCGATGACTGTTCAGGATTACAAGACGGTTCTCTACCGGCAAGAGGACGGCTCGTGGGTGGCCGAGATTCCCGCGATACCGGGTTGCTTTGCCCTGATGCCCAGCCGGGAAGAAGCACTCGCCGAGCTAAACTGCGTTTTTGAAATGATCTCTGAGGAGAATCGCGAGAACCGGATTCCCCGGTCGAAGACACCATCGTGATGTTCCAACCTTAGTGTGTTCCGGCAATCTTGACGCCAGCCGCAGTTGCAGCTTTTCTCAAGTCGTTGTCGAGAGTAGCCAAAGGCAGTCCCTCGCGAATTGCGAGCTCAAGATAAGCGGCGTCGTACGCCGAAAGACGGTAATAGCGGGCAGCGCTAAGAATCTGCTGAAAAGCCCGGTCCAGCCCGAGGGTGTCCACCTGAATGGGCCAAGCATTGAGTTCTTCGGTGAAGTTTGTTACCTGCGCGGGTTTCAAGTCCTTCCTTCGCTCGGCCGTCACGAGCACGTTGGCTATCTCCAGGGGCCAGATAAAAGGCACAGCTGCTTCGTCTCCGCCCGCCAGCATCTCGAAAATGGCTTCAGTGTATTTGGTTACCTGGTTCTCAAAGCACCAGCAGAGGGTTACAGAAGCATCAAGAACGAAGCGGCTCAATAGCGGCGTCCCTCTTCAATGAGTTGACGGATGGTAACGCCTTCCAGCCGTGCCCCTTTGCGCAGGGCTCGAATCCGTTCGGCAACTTTCCGGGGATCCTTCTTTCGACGATTCGCAGCAGGTGTCAAGACAGCTACCGGCACACCATGCTTGGTGATGGTAATCTCTTCCCCGCGGGCGACGCGGTTCACCAGCGCGGAAAGATGGGTTTTAGCATCAAACAGTCCGACGCTACTCATGGGCGAATCTCCACTAGTCTATCGCTAGTCTATCACAGACCAGTTGTTAAGTCCTTCTTAAACGGTCCTCCGGCAACCACGGAAATAATCCCTCTCCCGTCACGCGATGGCTGGTGAAAGCGCCATTGCGCGACAGCCTCTCCCCAAGGGAGAGGGCTACTTCTTTTACGGACCACTGACGACTGACAACTGACGATTGTATACTTAAATCATGGACACAGGCAGTGACAAAAGCGAAGGCGTGCTCGACGCCTTCCGCCGCTGGGGATACCTTCAGGCGGACCTTGACCCCGTCGGGTGCCTCGAGCCGGAGGCAGTTCCGGAACTCGACCTTGCAGGGGAAATTGCAGACTACGCGCGGCGCATTTATTGCGGCAAGATCGGCGCCGAGTTCATGCACATCCCGCTGGCCGAGAAGCGCCGCTGGGTTGCGGAACGGCTTGAGACCGACGTACCGGCGCCGGACCGGCCGCACATCATGATGCGCTTGATTGAGGCGGGACTGTTCGAGCAGGTTCTCCAGTCGCGTTACCCCGGAACGAAGCGCTTCTCGCTCGAGGGCGTCATCGCTTTGCTTCCGCTTCTGGACCAGGCCTTGGACAGGGCGGGGCAGTTGGGCGCTCAGCAGATTGTCATGGGGATGAGCCATCGCGGGCGGCTGAGCGTCATGGTTCTGGTGGCGGGAAAGTCGCCGATGGATATCTTCGCTCGCTTCGAAGACATCGATCCGCGGCGAGTGCTGGGTGGAGGCGACGTCAAATATCACTTAGGCGCCACCGGAGACTATCAAACCCATCATGGCCAGACTCTTCACATCCACCTGGTGTCAAATCCCAGCCACCTCGAGGCCGTCGATCCTGTGGCCGTGGGCCGCGCTCGCGCCAAGCAAACGCGGCTGGGCGAGGAAGGTCCGCGGCGGGTTCTGCCCATCCTGCTGCACGGCGATGCAGCCCTGGCAGGGCAGGGAACTGCGGCGGAAACCCTGAATCTTGCGACCCTGCGCGGTTTTTCGGTGGGCGGCACTGTGCACGTAGTGGTCAATAACCTGATCGGGTTCACCGCCAACCCTGAGGACCTTTACGCTTCCCGGTTTGCCTCCGATGTGGCGAAGCGGCTGCCCATTCCGGTCTTTCACGTCAACGCGGAAGACCCTGAGACAGTGGTGCGCGTGGCGCGATTGGCGGTCGAGTACCGCTACGCTTTCTCGAGCGACGTGGTCGTGGACCTGATTGGCTACCGCCGCCACGGGCACAGCGAATTGGACGACCCTACGGTGACGCAGCCTGTGCGCTATCGCAAAATCGCTCAGATCCCGCCGCTTTGGGAGTCCTACGCTCGAAGGATCGGAGTGGATCCCGCCGGGACGATCCAGAAAATCCGCGCTCAATACGAAGCTGATCTGAAAAAGGCCCGCACCATTCGCAAGATTCCAATGTTGCGCGAGTTGCCCGCTTATTGGGATGCTTATTCCGGCGGCGCGTACGATGCCGCGTTCGAGGTTGATACGCGCGTCGCGGCGGACGAGCTTCGCCAAATCGGCGAATCGCTGGCGCGCCCGCCGGAAGGTTTTAACGTTCACCCCAAAATCAAGCGCCTCATCGAGCAGCGGCTGCAGATGGCACGCGGCGAGCGCCCCGTGGATTTCGGAATGGCGGAGGCTCTGGCCTTTGGATCGCTTCTGCGCAAGGGGATTCCGGTTCGCCTGAGCGGCCAGGACAGCCGCCGAGGCACTTTCAACCAGCGCCATGCGGTGCTTTTCGATACGGAAACCGAAGCGGAATATACACCCCTCTGCCACTTGCAAGCCGGGCAGGGCCGCTTCGAGGTTTACGACTCGATCCTTTCAGAAGCTGCCGTGTTGGGATTCGAGTATGGGTTCAGCCGCGACTACCCTGAAGCGCTCGTCCTTTGGGAGGCACAGTTCGGAGACTTTGCCAACGGCGGGCAGGTGATGATCGACCAGTTTATCGCCGCCGGTGAGGATAAGTGGGGACTGTTGTCGGGACTTGTTTTGCTATTGCCACACGGCTTTGAGGGCCAGGGGCCGGAACACTCGAGCGCCCGCCTCGAGCGCTTCCTGCAACTCGCCGCGCGGGATAACCTCCAAGTCTGCCAGCCGTCCACCGCCGCTCAGTATTTCCACTTGTTGCGCCGCCAGGCCCTGCGCGCCTGGCGCAAACCCCTGGTGGTGCTTACTCCCAAGAGCCTGCTCCGGTACTCGGGCGCCGCATCGGGTCTCGAAGCCCTGACTTCACGCTCGTTTGCGCCCCTCATCCCCGACCAGGAAGCCGCCCGCGCGGAGCGCATCCTGGTGGCCACGGGCAAGATCGTGCACGAGCTGCGCGCCGAGCGCAAAAAGCTGAACGACCTGCGAACCGCCATCGTCTCCCTCGAGCAGCTTTATCCCTTTCCGGAAAATGCACTGACCGCGGCGATTAACCAGCACCATGCGGCGCGGGAAATCGTGTGGGTGCAGGAGGAACCGGCCAACATGGGGGCGCTTTTCTATGTGATGCCGCGCTTCCGACGAATCTTCAGAAACCGGCCGGTGCGATCCATAAAGCGCTCAGCCAGTCCCAGCCCTGCCACAGGCTCCGGCAAAGCCCACGAGCTGGAGCAAAAAACCCTGCTGGGATTGGCGTTTGCAACCGCCAAGGTGGCGGCGCGATGAGCACCCCATCGCGAATCAATAGCCCTCTCCCTTGGGGAGAGGGTGTCCCGCTGCCGGCGTTTTCATCAGCCGGAGTGGGACGGGTGAGGGGCTTGTTCGCTCGCAAGCACGACTACCTGATAATCACTCCGCAAGCGACGCGCGGTCCGGCGTTGCCCGCCGGATCGGTTTTGCCGTCGTCCGGTTTGGCATGGATAACCAGCGCGGTGCCGCCTTCATGAAAGAGCGAATTCGGCCCGTCTCCCAGAGTTGCCCCTGGAATCATTACGTCGACGTGAGCTTTGCCGTCCGGTCCGACGTTAAGGTTATGCAGGTCGCCCAGATGATGGCCTTGAGGATTGTCCCAGCCATGCTGCTTGCCTTCCGGGTTGAAGTGCGGGCCTGCGGAAGTGAAATCGGGCGCGTCGCATTTGCCCACGTTGTGAATGTGGAACCCGTGCTCTCCGGGAGTGAGGTCCGAAACTTTCAAATCCAGTTGAACTCCGCCGCGTCTCTCGGTAAACACGGCAGTGCCGACCGGCGCGCCTTTGGCGTCAAGCAGGTCAGCCTTGGCTTTCAGAGCAGCCTGCACTGCGATCGAACATGCAAGGAGACAGAAGACTCCACAAAACAGCAGCAGTTTGTTCATACTTGAAGTTCCTCCTGTGAAGGTTGAATGCCCAAGTCTTTTGCAATTCGTTCTGCTGCGAAAAGAGCTTGCGAGTGGCAAAGTCTACAGCTTTGTAACTTTGGATCGCGCCAATGTCATGACTCTATATTACCACGGTAATGCAAGCGGGCGGCGCGGGCTGCGGTAATTGAAAGTGGCGTCGTTGGATTCTCTAATCGCGTGGCGCGCAGTGACACCCTTTCGTGGCACGGCCGTCCCGGCCGTGATCACGGGCGGGACGCCTGTGCCACGATTTATGTTGCGCTCCATGCGGGTGGCTCTCCTACAAAGGGCACTTTCAGGGCGCGGCGACCACCGGCAGTTCAACGAAGCTCGCGTGGCCCAGCGCGTGGTAGACCCGCTGCGTCGCCTTGTGAAAATCCTCCGGCTTGGCCCAGAAGATATTGGGCACGAAGGTCTGGGGATTGCGGTCGTAGAGCGGGAACCAACTGGACTGAATCTGCACCATGATCCGGTGGCCCGGCAGGCGTGCCTGCGTTACCCGGCAGCTGACCTTGAAAACCGCTGCAGAAGACTCGGCAGTTGGCCGGCAAAAGCCGAGCGTGCCAAAACGAGATCGCAGCCGGCGTCTCGCGCCGCAGCAATGAGTTCGTTCTGGACGTGAGATACAAAACCCACGGCCGGGATGTTTTCGGTCTTGGCCTCAGCCTTGAGGGCGCGCAAAACCGCCAATGACTTCCCTGAGCGATGGTTAAGATCAATAATCAGGGCGGTCGGAGCGGCCTCGACTGCCAGTTCCGGCAGGCCCTCAGGCTGCGCCGCTTTCACCACCACTCCGAGGTGCTTGGCCGTCTCCTGGATTTTGGAGAGGAACAGAAGGTCGTCTACCATCGCCAGAATCATCGCTGACTCTCAAGATCGGGAGATCTGCTGATCGGGAGATCGAGTGAACAAACATCAATCGTAGCATAGGCCTTTCGTGACGGGGTGCTATTCTCTCCATGCCACACCTACATTCTTCCTCGGGGCGATTGTCTTTGCGGCGGAGCCGCTCAAGACAGGAAATTACCACAATCGCTGACGCCCCTCTATGACAAATGTGGCGGCAAGGAGAAATCGTCTTGCCCGTCATTGGAAATTCTTGATCAACATCGCATCGGTCGTGTCGGTGCCGCGGGAGAGGGCGAGGCGGCCGTCGCGGGACCAATCGAAACGGAAGATCTTGTCCGATGTGAAATGCGTTACGGCCTTCGGTGGGCCACCCTGCATCGGTTGTTCCCAGATGTTGCCCACGCCATTCACGCTGTTGATGAAAGAAATGGCGCGACCATCGGGAGTCCAATGAATGCCTGAAAGATCGCCGGCAACAGTGGCGGGCAGCGGGAAAACCTTGGCGGGTTGGCCGCCCGCGAAAGGGACCAGCGCCAGGCTGAGTGGCTGATTCTGGCCGGTATAGTACAAGCAGGCGCCCCACTTGCCATCCGGGGAGACGGATGGCGACCATGAAGTGTAGTCCGTCAACTGGGAACCTGGGCCACCTCCACTCGAGACCTTCATAAGAGCATACTTGCCGCCCTGGGCGCTGGTGAAGACCACCCACCGGCCATCCGGCGATATTGCGGGAAGTACGTCAAACTTACCCTGGGTAAGCTGTTTCAGATTGCCACCGTCCATATCGACGCGCCAGATGTTTATCGGGCCACTTGGATCCCACCGGGCGAACGCGATGAAGCCGCCACGGAGAGAGAGTTCGGGCCACCAGGCATCCCTGGATAATTCGTTGCTGGTCAGCCGTTGAAGGTTCGAGCCGTCCGCGCCCATCTCCCAAAGGTCACCGTGTCCGTTATGAGATGAGGAATAAACGATTTTCCCGTCCGGTGTCCACGCCAGACCCCACTGGCCGTCGGAGGTTTGGTTTCCGGTGCTCAAAGTCTTGGCTTCGAACTCCGTGGCCGGCGTGGCGACCTGGACGGTGGCCAAAACTTGGTGCTGCAAGGTCAGCAGCGTCTTTGCGTCCGCGCTCACCCGAGCCCCACCGTAACTCGAAAGGTCGTGGGTGATCCGGCGGGGCGCGCTTCCCCCCAGTGAGACTTCGTAAAGCTGTGATCCCGTCCCTGATGTCGTTCTGTCCCCCGAAACGCCAGCAACCAACAGGTTACGGCTTCCAGGGAGCCAGGTGAGATCTAGGATGCCAATCCAATGCGCGCCAGCTACCGGCTGAGCCGGACCGCCCTCCGCCGCGATGGTGGTCAAGACCGTCTGATCCTGAAGATAAAAGACGAGGGCCTTGCCATCTGGAGACCACGTGGCGCGGTACCCCGCGATTCCCTCGGGTACCTTGTAAGATGCCAACACGCGCTCGCCAGAGCCATCCAGCGAGGCGGTCAACAAGCTGTCCTCGCCAGCGGAGTTCGACCGCACAAAGGCAACCCGCTGGCCATCCGGTGAGAATGCCGGCGGGCCGGAAATCCCCGCCAGCACCTTCCGTGGAGTTCCGCTCAGGGCGGGCACTTGGTAAAGATCGCCGCTCGGTTTCAGAGGATCTCGGCGGACGAAGTAGACGTAGCTGCCATCGGGAGAGAACGCCAGGCCGGGACAAGAATCCTCGCCCATGGTAGCGATCTGCACGTCACTCTCCGTGGCTAGTTGCCGCACCCAGAGGCTTTGCTTTCCTCTCGTCCCTCGCACATAGGCCACATACTTGCCGTCAGGTGATATGTCTGCTTGCTGGACGTCGCCGCTGCCGGTCACGCGCGTAAATTCCAAGGCGGCGGGTGGAGCCGGGGCATGGATCGAGGCGCGATAGAGGGCATAGATTATGACAGCGGCAATCACGATCCCGCCTGCCACCAATCCCATGATGGCTTTCTTGTGGCGCTTTACCAGGCCCGCGATCATCTGCGAATCGGAACTGTCAGCTTGTAGCGGCGCTGTCCCCACCGCCGCTGGCGCGAGCGGTGCCCCCACCGCAGGCGGCGATGAGGACATCGCCGCTACAGCACGGCTCGAATCCGTATCGCGCTTCAGGCGCTTCAAATCGCCGCGAAGTTCCGAGGCGTGCTGATAGCGCAAGCTGCGGTCCTTCTCCAGCGCCTTGTCGATAATCCGGTCCAACTCCGCCGGCAATTCTGGATTCACCTGCGACGGCCGGGGCGGCTGGTCGCGCAGAATGGCGGTAAAGACGGTGGCTGAGGTTGCGCCGCTGAACGCCTGCCGGCCCGTCGCCATCTCGTAGAGCACCGCGCCCAAGCTGAACAGGTCCGTGCGCGTGTCCACTTCCTCGCCCCGCGCCTGTTCCGGGCTCATGTAGGCCACAGTCCCCACGGCTGCGCCCGGGCTGGTGAGATGCTCGGGCTCGATCGACACGGTTGGCGTGCCCTCCGCCGTGGCACGGGCGTCCCGCCCGTGTCTTGCCTCCTCGCCGGGCAGGGACGCTCCACCCACGGCCGGGACGGCCGTGCCACGCGACAGTTTCGCCAGTCCGAAATCCAGAATCTTCGCCTGCCCTCGCGTGGTGATGAAAACATTCGCCGGCTTGATGTCGCGGTGCACGATGCCCTTGGCGTGCGCGGCGTCCAACCCGTCGGCAATCTGGATGGCCAGTTCGAGCAATTCGCCGACAGCAAGAGGCGCCCTGCCTGGTGACGACGAACTCCGACCCAGGCGCTCGCGCAGCGTCTGTCCCTCCAGCAACTCCATGGCGATAAACGGGTGACCCCCGTGCTCGTCAATATCGTGGATGGTGCAGAGGTTGGGATGGTTGAGGGCGGAGGCGGCCTGGGCTTCGCGCTGGAAGCGCTCGAGCGCCTGATGGTTCTTGGACATTTCCTCCGGCAGGAATTTGAGCGCCACGAAGCGGTGGAGCTTGGTGTCCTCAGCTTTGTAGACGACACCCATTCCCCCGCCGCCCAGCTTCTCCATGATCCGGTAATGCGAAATCGTCTTGCCTGTCATTGGAAATTTTTGATCAGCAACGCGTCGGTCGTGTCGGTGCCGCGCGAGAGGGCCAGGCGGCCGTCGTGGGACCAGTCGAACCAGAAGATCTTGTCCGAAGTGAAATGCGTCACCGGCTTCGGTGGGCCGCCCTCCACCGCTTGTTCCCAGATGTTGCCCACACCATTCACGCTGGTGATGAAAGAGATGCCGCGGCCATCCGGAGTCCAACGAACGGGGTCACTGTCCTTAGCAGTAGCGGGCAGCGGGAAAACCTTGGCGGGTTGACCGCCCGCGAAAGGGACCATCGCCAGGCTGAGTGGCTGATTCTGGCCGGAATAGTACAAGCAGGCGATCCACTTGCCGTCCGAGGAGACGGATGGGTAATATGCTTCATAGTCCGTCAACTGGGACGCTGAGCCGCCCTCACTCGGAACCTTCATCAGAGAAACTTTGCCGCTCTCGTTCCGTGTGTAAACCACCCACCGGCCATCCGGCGATATGGTGGGATACCAGTCCATCCTACCCTGGCTAAGCTGTTTCAGGTTGCTACCGTCCAAATCCATGCGCCAGATGCTTCTTGTCTGGCCGCTTCGGTCCAACCGAGTAAAGGCAATGAAGCCGCCCCGGGGAGAGACAGCTGGGAAGGAGGAAACCGAGGATGCGTCGCTGCTGGTGAGCCGCTGGGGGTTCGAGCCGTCCGCGCCCATCTCCCAAAGGTCAGCACGTCCATTTGGAATGGAGACATAGACGATCTTCCCATCCGGCGTCCAAGCTAAACCGTAATCGCCGTCGCGGTTCTGGTTTCCAGAGCTCAAGGTCCTGGTTTCGGACTCCTTGTCGGGCGTGGTGACTTCGAGGGTGTCGAGAATCTGGTCCTGCAGGGCCAGCAACGTCTTTCCGTCCGCGCTCGCCCGAACTCCTGCGTACCTCGAAAGGTCGTGGGTGATCTGGCGAAGGTCGCCCCCCTCTAGTGAGACTTGGTATACCTGGGGTCTCCCCACAGCTCCCCCGCGCGGGACGCCTGCAACGAGTAGGTACCGGCTTCCAGGGAGCCAGGTGAGGTCATTGATAAAGTACCAAGGTGCGCCAGCCACTGGCTGTGCTGGACCTCCTTCCGCCGGTATGATGGTCAAAACTATCTCCGGACTCTGGTGAGCAAAGGCGAGGGTCTTGCCATCTAGAGACCACACGACGCGGTCCGGGTTAATGGCCTCGGGCGCCTTGTAGGACGCCAGCAGCCGCTGGTTAGAGTCAGCCAGCAAGGCGGTTAACAAGCTGTTGTCGCTAGAACTGTCCCGCTCAAAGGCTATCCGCTGGCCATCGGGTGAAAATGCCGGCGGGCTGGAGATCCCCGACAGAACTTTCCTGGGAGTTCCGCCCAGGGACGGCAATTGGTAAAGATCGCCGCTGGGTTTCAGACGATCCTTGCGGACGAAGTAGACATAGTTGCCATCAGGAGAGAATGCCACGCCGGGGCAATCATCTTCGTCCAGGGTGGCAATCTGGACGTCTCTGCCGGTGGCCAGTTGCTTCAGCCAGAGGCTTTGCTTCCCTCCCGTCTCCCGCAAATAGGCCACGTACTTGCCATCGGGTGAGATGTCCGCTTGCTGGACGTCGCCGCTGCCGGTCACGCGTGTAAATTCCAAGGCGGCTGGTGGCGCTGGGGCATGGAACGAGGCGCGATAGAGGGCATAGATTATGACAGCGGCAATCACGATCCCGCCTGCCATTAATGCCATGATGGCTTTCTTGTGGCGCTTCACTAGGCCCGCGATCACCTGCGAATCGGAGCTGTCCGCCTGTAGCGGCGGTGTCCCCACCGCCGCTGTCCCGAGCGGCGCCCCCACCGCAGGCGGCGATGAGGACATCGCCGCTACAGCACGGCTCGAATCCGTATCGCGCTTCAGGCGCTTCAAATCGCCGCGAAGTTCCGAGGCGTGCTGATAGCGCAAGCTGCGGTCCTTCTCCAGCGCCTTGTCGATAATCCGGTCCAACTCCGCCGGCAACTCTGGATTCACCTGCGACGGCTGGGGCGGCTGGTCGCGCAGAATGGCCGTAAAGATGGTGGCCGTGCTGGCGCCGCTGAACGCCTGCCGGCCCGTCGCCATCTCGTAGAGCACGGCGCCCAAGCTGAACAGGTCCGTGCGCGCGTCCACTTCCTCGCCCCGCGCCTGTTCCGGGCTCATGTAGGCTACCGTCCCCACGGCTGCGCCCGGGCTGGTGAGATGCTCTTCCGCCGTCCCGACGGTCGGCATGGCTGTAGCGGCGATGTCCCCATCGCCGTCCCGGCGGCGGTCTGAGACCGCCGCTACAGTCAGCTTGGCCAGTCCGAAATCCAGAATCTTCGCCTGCCCTCGCGTGGTGATGAAAACATTCGCCGGCTTGATGTCGCGGTGCACGATGCCCTTGGCGTGCGCGGCATCCAACCCGTCGGCAATCTGGATGGCCAGTTCGAGCAATTCGCCGACAGCAAGAGGCGCCCTGCCTGGTGACGACGAACTCCGACCCAGGCGCTCGCGCAGCGTCTGTCCCTCCAGCAACTCCATGGCGATAAACGGGTGACCCTCGTGCTCGTCAATATCGTGGATGGTGCAAATGTTGGGGTGGTTAAGGGCGGAGGCGGCCTGGGCTTCGCGCTGGAAGCGCTCGAGCGCCTGATGATTCTTGGACATTTCCTCCGGCAGGAATTTGAGCGCCACGAAGCGGTGCAGCTTCGTATCCTCAGCTTTGTAGACGACACCCATTCCTCCGCCCCCGAGCTTCTCCAGGATGCGGTAGTGGGAGACGGTTCTGCCGGTCATCTCGCTGAGCCTCGGCTACGCTGATGGTGGATGCCCTGATGGGAAGGTATCTTACCATGAATTACCCTGCAGAGCAAACTTTCGATGGGCCATGGCAATGGGCCACATTGGCCGCGCAGATTTCGTGGCACGGGCGTCCCGCCCGTGCGCACGGCCAGGATGGCCGTGCCACGTTGGGATGCGGCTCCGGCGCGCCGCGAAACGACATTTCGTCGTAGTCACTCTTCCGGGCGTGGTCTGGCCGAGCAGGGCGAGGGGATTCGGGAAAGTCCGCTCCCTTTTTTGCATTTTCCGCTTGACAGCTTCCCGGACTTGTGATAGCCTACCATGGTGGTCTTTTTATGGACACATTGTCGCAGGCGGGCGCTGGGCCGCGCCGAGGCGCAGGGGAAAGCGGAAGGGTCCCGGCTATGGGGGAATGTAGGGAACTTCAAAAAATGAAAAATAGTGGGAACGAAGCTAAGAAGTACCTGAAAACAAAGCACATCACTTTTTTGAGTGGTGCAGATTGTGCGCGTTTCGCACGCAAATTAGCACAATTTAGACGCTGAAATGAGCAAAAAGAGCGCAGTTTGGGCAAACGAAGTCAAGGGTTCAGAGCCGCAAGGCGAGGCCTCGCAAGTGACAAGAAGTCGACTACAGAGGATCGCCGCCCACGAACAGACAGCCCTCCCCTATGTGAGGGCTCTATTACCGTGGTTTTGTGGCGTCGTTGCCGGCAGCCGAACGGCGGCAGCTTTGCTGCCGCACTCCAAAATTGAGGGAACAAAGCGAGAATGTCTATGAAAATAAAGAGTCGAGAAGTCGAGGAGTCGAAGAGTCGAGGAGTTCTGAAGTCGAAACCAGGAAGTCAAGCGGTAGGATGCCGACGGCTTGTCACTCTTCAACCCTCGACTCTCGACTTCTCGACTCGAACTCTCACGACCGATCTGGGAATGTCTATGAAAATGAGGAGTCGAGAAGTCGAGGAGTCGAACAGTCGAGGAGTTCTGAAGCCGAGCCAGAAAGTCAATCGCGAGGATGCCGACGGTTTGTCACTCTTCGACTCTCAACTCTCGACTCTCGACTTCTCGACTCGAATTGGGCACAATGGCCCACTTCCCCAAATCGCAAGTGTTTCAAATGCCACATTGTCGATTCCTGCGCCGGGCCCGCCGACAGTTTGTACAGCGGCTGGTCAGGTTGATAAACCTCGGAGGTTGCGAAATGTCGCTTAAAGCGCGTGCAGGGTGTTGCAGAAGCATCCGGCGGCTACGAACTGGCGAGGTCGGCCCGCCCCTGGCGTCTGACTGGGGTGACAGGCTGGCAAGGGAATTGCAGTTCTTTTTTTGGATTTTGGGAACTGTAAGTCTGACATTATGTCGCTCTCAAGCCCACGCTTCGGAATTCCCCCAGGTTCAATCTCATACCGTTTGAAGGAGACTGCCCTTGAGCACCCAGAACACGACGACCGTAGGAACTCCGGCGCCTGAGAACCGGCCCCGAGTGAAACCCAATCCCAAAGCGCCTCGCCAAGCCTTGCCATTGCTTTCGCCGGAAGAGCGGCTGCGGGCTCCGGAAGAGGTCGCTCTGGGTTTTTCCCTCGCTCAGGTTCAAGTTGAGGCGCTTCGGTGCCTGCAGTGTAAGAATCCGACCTGCGTCGATGCTTGCCCCTTGCATATCAACGTCAAAGGCTTCATTGGCTTGATGTCAGTGGGCGATTTTGCCGGGGCATTCGACAAGATCAGCGAGGAGAGTCCTTTTCCGGGCATTTGCGGCCGGGTGTGCCAGCACGAACTTTACTGCGAACGCGCCTGCCTGTTGGGAAAGAAATTGGACCCGGTGGCCATCGGTTCGCTGGAGCGTTTCGCGGCCGATTACCATCGTCGAACAGCCCCCGCTCCACCTCCAGCGCCGGCGCACAGTGGCCCGCGCGTGGCGCTCGTGGGGAGCGGTCCTGCCTCTCTGATTGCGGCCTATGATCTGATCCGGCACGGCTACCGGGTGACGATTTTCGAGGCCCTGCACGGCCTGGGTGGAGTGCTGGCCTACGGCATTCCCAATTTCCGCCTGCCGCGTGAGATTATTCGCGACGAGGTGAATCGCCTGCGCAGCATGGGCGTGGAGTTTCGCACGGACTTCATCGTGGGCAAGACGGAAGCAGTGGACGAATTGTTCGCGGAAGGATTCCAGGCCATATTCCTCGGCACCGGCGCCGGCCTTCCGCATCTGATGAACATTCCCGGCGAGAACCTCATTGGTGTCTACACCGCCAACGAATACCTGACGCGACTGAATCTGATGGAGGCATTCCGCTTTCCGGAGTCCGACACTCCGATTCGCATCGGCAAGCGGGTGGTGGTGGTGGGCGGCGGCAACTCCGCCATGGACGCGGCCCGCTGGTCGCGGCGTAGGGGCAGCGACACGACCATCATGTTCCGGCGTGGAAGGACGGAGTTGCGCGCCCGGTTGGAGGAGATCGAGCACGCCGAGGAAGAAGGAGTGCACTTCGATTTCCTGGCCGCGCCGGTGCGCCTCTTCGGGGACGAGAAGGGTATCCTGCGCGAAATGGAGTGCATCCGCATGCAGTTGGGAGAGGTGGACGAAAGCGGGCGGCCCTCACCGGTGCCCATGCCGGGTTCGGAATTTCGCATGGAGGTGGACACGGTGGTGATGGCGATCGGTCAAAGCCCCAACCCGACCGTGCAGCGCGCCACTCCCCAGCTTGTGACCAAGCGCGGCAAGGTGGTGATTGACGCCAGCGGTATGACGAGTATGCCCAACGTTTTTGCGGGTGGCGACGTGGTGCGAGGCGGATCGACGGTGATCCTCGCCATGCGCGACGGCCGCGCGGCCGCCGCGGCCATTCACAACGCCCTTAATTATCAGCCACCCGAAGCACAGCCACTCTTGGCTGTGCCGACCGCCCAAACAGAAAGCACTGCACAGGCAGGAGTGCCTGTGCTACTTGAGGCCGCACCGGCAGCGGCGACCGTGCCGCCCGTCGCCGGTAACCTGATTTTGGCGAAGCGGCTGCTCACCCCGGAGATCGCCTGGTTGCAGGTGGAAGCGCCGGAAATTGCCAGGCGGTGGAAGCCCGGGCAGTTCATCATCACCCGGCCGACCCAAACCAGCGAGCGCATTCCGCTGACGATTGTGGACGGGGATGCGGCCCAGGGGAGCATCACCCTGGTCGTGCAGGCGCTAGGCAAGACAAGTAGGACTACAGTGCGGCTGGAAGCCGGCGATCGCCTGGCGGACCTGCTGGGGCCTTTGGGTGAGCCGGCCAGCATCGAGAACGTCGGCAACGTCCTGTGCCTGGCGGGAGGAGTGGGTGTTGCCGAGTTGCTGCCGGTGGCGCGGGCCTTCCGAAAGGCGGGCAACCACGTCACGGCATTATGCGGGGCACGCTCGTCGTCGCTCATCATCCTGGACGAGGAATTGCGCGCGGCGGCCGACGAGGTCTATTGGGCGACCGATGACGGCACCGCGGGCGTGCACGGCACGGTCGTGGATCTGATGCGCGTCTGGCGGCAGAGCCACGATGGCGAGATCGGCGCGGCGCATGTCATCGGGCCAATCCCTATGATGCGCGCGGCAGCCGAAGTCACTCGGGAGTGGGGCGTTCATACCTACGCCAGCCTCAATCCCATTATGGTGGATGGCACCGGGATGTGCGGAGGATGCAGGGTCACGGTAGGCGGGAAAGTCCGGTTTGCGTGCGTTGACGGGCCGGAGTTCGACGCCCACCAAGTGGACTTCGATGAGTTGACTCGCCGCACTCGAGCTTACCTGGCGGAGGAACGTGTGGCCCGCGAGCGGCACGAATGCTCGGTTGGTCTGGGACAATGATCGCGGGATAAGAGCCCGGAAGCGGAAAACCCCAAGAGCAACCATTCCCAAGCGTCCGGTATCTTATATCTTGGAGGTCAGGAGGTTCGCGGGAGAGCCTTCAGACCCTTAAGTCTTTGAGTTCGGCGCGAGTATGAACAAATCAACACATCGCGAAACGAACCACGATAACGACTATGGCACAAGAACAAACAGTCAATCAGAGCCAGGAGAAACGGGTAAGGCTGATCCGCCCTTCCATCGTTTTGCTTTGCGGACCGGCTGCCTGCGGGAAGTCTACTTTTGCGCAGCGCCACTTTCGCCCCACGCACATCATCTCGTCTGACTGGGCGAGAGGCCGGGTGTGCGACGACGAGCGGGACCAGCGATTCAACACCCAGGCGTTCGCGCTGGTCCGCTGCCTGACGGAATTGCGATTGGGGTTGAACCGGCTCTGCGTGGTGGATTCCACGGCGCTCGCCCCGCCCCACCGCCGGGAGTTCGTGGAACTGGCAAAGAGGTTTCAGGTTCCGTCTGTGATCTGCCTTTTTGACGTCCCGCTGGAGACCTGCATCGAGCGCGATCGGCTGCGGGAAAGGTCGGTCGGCGCTGCCGTAATCGAGCGTCACTACCTGGCTTTTGGGCAGACCAAGACGGACATTCGGCATGAAGGCTTTGACCAGATAATTGAACTTGGTGACAGCGATCTGGACAAAGTTCAGATTGAGATTGTCTTCCGTCCCATTTCGCAGTCTGCTCCAGCGCAGGGGCGACGCCCTCAAACGGAAGGCCGAACCGTACCTCGGCCTTGGCCGCCAAGGGCTCCGAAGGCGCAGGCGCCGCGCGAAGTTGCGCCTCCTTCGCCACCGCAAGCCCAGCCGGCGGCAGGGGCGCCCGCTCAGCCGGAGTCCAAGGCCCCAAGTGTAGTCCCCAAGCCGCCTTCTGCGCCTGCACCCGAGCGCACCCAACCCGCTCCTGTGGCGAGTCCTGGGGGTGCGGCCGCGACTCGTTCCTCGACCTCGAGCGCCGCAGACAAGACGACCCCAGGTCCAAAGACCCCCTCTCAATCCTGAGCAGTCGCTCATGCCCGTCTGCCGGCGGGCACCGAGAAAACATGAAAACCACCCGACGGTGGACGGATGTGGTGCGGGCGTCCCGCCCGCTGTGGCACGGGCATCCTGCCCGTGCGCGGGAGCGGGACGCTCCCGCGACCGCGGGCGAGACGCCCGCGGCACGATTTTCAAAGCAGATTTGGTTCAAGCGCCGAAGTGCCGGTCAGCGATCCGGCCTGCCTTCCAGCCGGTCGTAGTCGGTTTGCGCGCAGGTTGAACCCAGGGATTCGTTGTAGAGCGACGGCAATCGGAGGATTTCGCGAACTTCCTCGTCAAAGCGGTGGAGTGTCTGGAGGTCGGTTTTGCGAATGGGGAAGCGCGTGTCGCCGTGGCGCCAGAACTTCTGGTATCCCTTGTCCTCGAGTTCGCAGTCGAGGCCACGGATTTGGAAATAAGGCGGACCTGGAGCAAGCCACTGTTGATCAGCCTGCGGTTCAAGGTAGCGCACACATCCGTACTTCCTCACGCCGAGTGAGCCGGGGACGGATCCGCCGTCGACGATCTCAAAACCCGCCGCCTTAAACTGTTCTCGCAGATCGCTCATTGCAGTTTCCTCATGTTCAGCCTAGAATTTGAATCTAATCCATAGAGGGCTGGAAGCGCAAGGTGTGGTGAGGTCTTGAAGGGGAGACCTTGTGGCTGCCCTCTGCACCCATGGTCTTACGGATCACACAAGCACAGACGGAAGCGATGCGCCAGCATGGCGCGCGGGACTATCCCAGCGAGTGCTGTGGGGCGCTTCTCGGCAAGGTCAACGGCGAAGCGAAGCAGGTGATGGAGGTCGCGGCGCTCAAGAATCTGCGGCACAATCCCAGCTACGCTCAGGAACTCCTGCCCGTTGATGACCTGGCACGCGAAACGGAGCGCAACCGCTTCCTGATTGACCCGCTCGAGCAATTGCGGATGGAGAAGGATGCACGGTCCCACGGCTTGGATGTGCTGGGATACTACCACTCACATCCGGATCACCCTGCCCAGCCTTCAGTTTATGACCGCGAGCACGCCTGGCCGTGGTATTCTTATATTATCGTTTCTGTAGAGCGGGGCGTCGCGAAAGACCTAACTTGTTGGGTGCTGGCTGAGGACGGGGGAGTATTTAACCCCGAGTCAGTCGAAGTTATTGAGTAAGTTAGGGCACGACCCAAGCGATGAAACGCCTAGGGGTAGGGCTTGCCCTACCCTCGTCGGCCTAGTAACCCACCGGGGACGGCAAGCCGTCCCCCTACAGAGTCCCCGCCACTCGGACTTGGAATCGCCGAGTTCCCTGAAGCATCACATAAAGGTAGGGCTGGCTGGAACGTCGACACTCAGCGTGAGGAGAGGGAATGGCAGTCAAGATAATGATCCCGACTCCCCTTCGACAATATGTGGGGAAGAAGGATCAGGTTGAAGTGGAAGCGAAGACGGTAGCGGAGGCGCTCTCGAGACTCGCCAGCGAGTATACGGAGCTAAGACGGCATCTTTACAACCAGGAGGGCAAGCTACGCAGCTTCGTCAACGTCTACCTGGGCGATGAAGACATTCGTTTCCTGCAGAAGGAACAAACGCCTCTGAATGAAAACGACGTGCTTAGCATTGTTCCCTCCATCGCGGGCGGCACGGCGCTCCGGGTCATGAAGGCCTAGGCAGATGTGGTGCGGGCGTCCCGCCCGCTGTCGCGGGAGCGTCTCGCTCCCGGTCGAGCGCGGGCGGGACGCCCGCACCACAGTAAGAGCACCTGAGGGCAAAGAGGAAATGGCAACAGCGACTTTGACTGCTGGTTCCGATTTGAGCAAAGACGAGATTCTTCGCTATAGCCGTCACCTTATCATGCCGGAAGTGGGCATGGACGGGCAGCTTAAGCTGAAGAACGCGAAGGTGCTCTGCATCGGGGCAGGAGGGCTGGGCTCGCCATTGCTACTTTACCTCGGCGCGGCAGGCGTTGGGCGGCTGGGCATCGTAGACTTCGACATCGTGGACTTCACCAACCTGCAGCGCCAGGTGATTCACGGCACCGCGGATGTAGGGAGGTCGAAGCTGGAGTCGGCGCAGGCGACCATCCGCGAAATCAATCCCCATGTAGAAGTCGTGGGCTACGATGCGCGCTTGACATCCGAGAACGCGCTCGAGCTTTTCCGGGATTTTGACATCATCGTCGATGGTACGGATAACTTCCCCACACGCTACCTGGTGAACGATGCTTGCGTGTTGCTCGGCAAACCGAATGTCTATGGAAGCATCTTCCGCTTCGAAGGCCAGGCGTCGGTTTTCTACGCCCGCCAGGGGCCTTGTTACCGTTGCTTATATCCCGAGCCACCTCCGCCGGGCTTGGTGCCCAGTTGCGCGGAGGGAGGGGTGCTGGGTGTGCTGCCTGGAATCGTCGGTTGCCTCCAGGCCATGGAAACGATTAAACTGATTATTGGACAGGGTCAAACACTGATCGGGCGCCTGCTGGTATTTGACGCGCTGGGCATGAAATTCCGGGAGCTCAAGCTACGGAAAAACCCCGACTGCCCGGTTTGCGGAGCCCATCCGACGATTACCAGGTTGATTGACTACGAGCAGTTCTGCGGAATTCGCGGGGAGGAGCACACAGCCGATATGTCTGGAGTTCCGGAAATCGAGCCGCGTGATGTCAAAAGGTTGATCGACGAGAAGCAGCCCTTCGTCCTGATCGACGTGCGTGAACCGCACGAGTTCCAGATTTGCCGCATTCCGGGCTCCACACTGATCCCGCTCGGAGAGATTCCGAAAAGGATGCACGAACTGGATTCGGCGAGTGAAATCGTTGTCCACTGCCGCTCCGGTCAGCGTAGCGCCCGGGCCGTGGAGTTCTTGATGAGGGCCGGATTCCAGAAGATTCACAACCTGAAGGGAGGCATTCTCGCCTGGTCTGACCAGGTTGACCCGAGCGTGCCGAAATACTGATGGTCGATTCCAAAGAGTTGCCCATTCCCGATACGCCGCTCAGTTCGCGCGGCCGCAGTGCCTCTATGAGCCTCCGCTGTATCTGTACCTAGCCTGGGCACCTTATGGTTTCGACCGTAAGGCGCGCCAGGGGCAAATCCAAGATCATCCCAGTGCCATTCCGACTTCACAGGTTGTCGTTGTGACTACTTCGAATCTCAGTACACCAAATTCACTAAGGAGAGGATATCGAATGTCGAACATTTTCCAGGATAATTCGTTCAGCATCGGGAGAACCCCGCTCATCAAGCTCAACCGCATCGTCGATGGAAGCAAAGCAACTGTCTTGGCCAAGATCGAGGGGCGTGGCCCCGGTTATTCGGTGAAGGACCGGATCGGCGCGGCGATGATCTGGGATGCGGAGAAGCGCGGCGTCCTGACGCCGGAGAAGGAGATCATTGAACCGACCAGCGGCAATACGGGCATCGCACTGGCCTTCGTGGCTGCCGCGCGCGGCTACAAATTAACCCTGGTCATGCCCGAGACCATGTCGCTGGAGCGCCGGCGCGTGGTGGCGGCCCTGGGCGCCAACCTGATCCTGACCCCGGGGCCAGGGGGAATGCCGGGCGCAATCAAGAAGGCCCAGGAAATCTACGAATCCGACACCAACCACTATTTCCTGCCCCAGCAGTTTGACAATCCTGCCAACCCGGATATCCATGAAAAGACCACCGGCCCCGAGATTTGGGATGACACCGATGGCGCCATCGACGTGCTGGTATCGGGTGTGGGCACCGGCGGTACGATCACTGGGGTCTCACGCTATATCAAAAAGACCAAAGGTAAACAGATCTTGTCGGTGGCAGTCGAGCCGACGGCCAGCCCTGTGCTGACTCAAACCACTACGGGTCAGCCTGTAAAGCCCGGCCCGCACAAGATCCAGGGCATTGGAGCGGGTTTTGTACCCAAGGTCCTCGACTTATCGCTGGTCGATCGCATCGAGCAGGTGTCGAATGAGGAGGCGGTCGAGTACGGACGCCGCTTGGCCAAGGAAGAGGGTATCCTGAGTGGCATCTCCTGCGGCGCCGCTGCGGCTGTGGCCGTTCGATTGGCCAAGCAGCCCGAGTTTGCCGGGAAGACGATCATAGCTGTCTTGCCGGACTCAGGCGAGCGGTATTTGTCCACGGTGCTCTTCGAGGGCATCGGGTAACACTGGAGGGTCGAGAGTCGAGAGTCAAAAGTCGAGAGTGCGAAACCCGGCAAGGCACAGGGTCAAAGCATTCGAACCCCCTGGGATTGAACTGGTCGACTCCTTGACTCTTGACTTTCGACTCTCGACTAAGAAAGGCAGGCACATGAATCAAAAACGTCTCGACGACCTTGCAAGCGAATTCAAGACAGCGCTGGATGCGCAGCTTGCCGGCGATTATGGTTGCGAGTTCCGCTTGCCCAGCCGGGAGGCTGCGGCGCAGATCTGCCGGCACTACCTTGGCCTGCTTTTCCCTGTTTTTTATCAGGGGAAAGGCGCGGAGTTGGAGAGCGCTCCGGCCGAATCCCGGCATTACCTGGCTGAGATTGAGACGCTGCTGTGTGAGCAATTGTGCTCTGCCATGCGATTCGATCGGCGCTGCCAAGGGGAAGATTCGCCCGTCGATATCGAGGATCGCGCCCAGGAATTGACCGAACAGTTGTTCGGCCAATTTCCCGAGCTGGCCGGCTTGCTGGCGTCGGACATCGGGGCGGCTTTCCGGAATGATCCCGCGGCGGCCAGCCCTGAGGAGATTCTGCTCAGCTACCCGTGCATGGAGGCCATTACCGTGCAGCGCCTGGCGCACCGCCTCTACCTGATGGGAGTGCCGTTCCTTCCCCGCATGATGACCGAAGTTGCGCACAGCCACACGGGGATCGACATTAACCCCGGCGCTTCGATTGGCGAATCGTTTTTCATCGATCATGGGACGGGCGTGGTGATCGGCGAGACCGCCACCATCGGCAGGCAGGTGACTCTTTATCACGGCGTGACGCTGGGAGCGTTTAATCCGCTTCGGAAGGATGAAGAAGGCCAATTACGCCGTGGGCACGAGAACAAGCGGCATCCGGACCTCGAAGACAACGTGACCGTTTATCCCAACGCCACGATCTTGGGGGGACAAACCCGCGTCGGCCATCACAGCGTCGTGGGCGGCAATGTCTGGCTTACACATTCCGTGCTGCCCTATAGCAAGGTGACGCTTAAAGACCCGGAGTTGGTCATCTACAACGGGCAACCGGCGGCGTATGTTGGAGATTTCTCGATCTGAAGATCGTGCCGGGTCAAGGTGCGGGTCCGCTGCCGAGAATCACGCCCACTTCCGCGCCTCGGTTCGCATTCAGCAACTTGGCGGCAGAGCCTCGGTTCGTGCAGATTTCGATGTAGCCGGAACTCCCTACGATAGCAAATAGCTCCGAGGCCCTGCCCATCGAGTAGGCCAAATTAAGCCGCGTAATCTCCCGATTATTGATGATTATCCTGAAAGGCGGTGGATTCTCCGCAAACAGTTCCGGAATGTCTTGCGGACCGATGTTGGTAATAAGATTCCCAAACGTGTCGACCTTCAGAGCCATGCCCTTGATCAGGTTCTCACCCACGCGTTTCGGCTTGGGGGACGTGAACTGGGCATAGTCCGTGATCAAGTCGCCGAATTTCTCTTCTTGCACTCCTTTGCTCAGCCAGCCGGCTACCGGGGCAAAAACATCACGGCCTTGAAAAGTGCTGCTAACGGGGTTGAGAAAGTAGTGATCCGCGGTAATGTGCCGGACTTTGACGTCTTCCTCCCGCCCGAAGAGCAGGGAGAGCACTCCGTTGTCGGGCGCGACGAACCTGTGATGGCCGGCGCTGGCCAAGATCGGCCGTCGGGTGGTTCCCACCCCAGGGTCGACAATCACTAAATGGATCGTATCGGGCGGGAAGAACCGGTAGCTCTGAACCAAGGCGTAAGCAGCCTCAAAAATATCGTAGGCGGCGACTTGGTGGCAGATGTCGACGATTTGGACGTCGGGGTTGATATTCAGGATGACGCCTTTCATCGTTCCTGCATAATGGTCCGTTGTCCCGAAGTCGGTGATGAGAGTGATGCAAGGTGTGCGAGGCAAGGGTTCCTCCTTGACGGTCGCTCGCATAACCGGTGGTTGACGCGAGCGGACAAAACAATTCGTGCGTCGCCCAGCGTCGTTGGGCGACCACGTGAATTAGGCCCGTTCAGTGTCATTTCCCCTGCAGAATGGCACGGAATTGTTCGAGCGTCATGGGTTCGGCCAAAGCCGTGCCGAGATTCTCCCGGACGTGGTCGAGATTGCTCATGCCCACCAGGGCGCTGGTGATGCCGGGCGTGGATCGCACGAACTGGATGGCGCGCTGCGCGTCCGTCTGCATGTGCGGAAACCAATTTCGTAACTCCAGCGGCAGGCCCTGGGTCAGTTGGCCTTGCAGGAGAGGAGCGCTCGCGAACACCAGGAGTCCGTGCGACCTTGCTACCTGCAGAGGCGGATCCTGTTTTAGGCCCGCTTGCTGAGTGTTGGCCACGGCCGCTTCCGGCATGGCGAGGTTGAAAGGCAACTGGATGGCCCGGAAGCTGTGATCTTTGCCCCCGACTTCTTCCGCCACGCGCAGGACGTCGGTTAAAGAAAGGGCCTCGGCGGAAGTCGGCGTCACTCGGTAGGCGTTCCAGGTCGCCGTGCCGTACATCCGTATTTTGCCTGCCGATACCGCTTTTTCGAGAGCCGCAAAGGCCGCCCTTAACCTGCGAAAGAACTCCTCGCGGCCTACTTGGCTCAGTTGCGTCTCTGGGTTATGAACGTAGTAAATATCGATGGTCTCGAGGCCGAGGTTCCGGCGGCTGGCGTCAATCTGGTTTTCCAGGTATTTTGGGGACATAACGTGGCAGCCGGCGACAACCTCCTCCATGCGAATGATGCCGGGACCCAAGAATTTTTCCTGGAAATAGGTGGATGGGTCGGCCGGTTCTTCCTCGTCGAAACTCAGGAAGCCGCCTTTGCTGGCCAACACAATTTCATCCCGCCGGACTTCACCCGAGGAAATCAGCGCGGCCAGAGCCTGGGCGATGGCGCGCTCGCTGCGCTGGTGCCTATAATTGATTGCCGAATCGATGACGTTGACGCCCAACGAAACTGCGCGCCGGATGGCCTCCCGGTAACGTGCGTCCTGATCGTCGGAAGGCTCCCCCAGATAAGTTCCAATGCCGATGGACGAAATCCAGAGCCCTTGCGCTGCGCGAAAGTGTCCCGGCAGGCGCGCCGCAAAGCGATCGCGCAAGCGCGCCGTTCCCTCCGTCGTAGCGAAACCTGGAATTAGCATGCTTACCCTTCTTTCACCACAGAGGCACTGAGACACAGAGAGCATCACTCGAGTCTTTTCTCAGCGTCTCAGTGTCTCTGTGGTAGATCAATCAGGTCTGGCCTTGACCAGAAAAATCGGGATCTCGCTCTCATGGCGGACCTTAGTGATGGTAGTTCCGTGGATCAGGTCCGCAATCAACTTATGGCCGTGAGCCGCCATGGCGATGAGATCGCAGCCCTCGCGGCGCGCAGTTTTCAATATCGCTTGCGCGGGCTCACCCCGATCGTGCCGCGCCGTCACGCTGAGGCCTTCGCCCCGCAGTGTCTGCGCTACGCTTTCCAAATACTGGCGGTCCTCCTTTATCTCCTGCGAGTCGGAAAGATTTAAATTGTCCTGCCATTGCGCCGCCCAGCCGGTGGAGACGTGGAGCAGCAGAACCTCCGCGTGGGTGAGCATCGCCAGCTCCCGAATCTGCGGAAGCAAAACATTGTCGGCTTTGCTGTGATCGAGCGCCACGAGAATCTTCTTGAACATGAGGACCTCTGCCTAGCTGCCCAAGCCTTTGATGCTCAGGACCAGGAGATAAGCGTTCAACGCGGCAATGATCCCCGCCGTTACCCAGGCGAGAATCTTCAGCCAGAGCGGGTTTACGAATTCACCCATCCGTCCACGGTTGCTGGTGAACTGAACCAGCGGCACCACGGCGAAGGAGAGTTGCAGACTCAGGATGACCTGGCTGAAAATCAAGAGCTTGGCCGTTCCGCTTGTTCCGAAAAACGCCACCGCAATAATCGCAGGTATAATCGCCAGGAGCCGCGTGACCAGCCGCCGCAGCCAGGGCGCCAGGCGGATATTCAAAAACCCTTCCATGACGATTTGGCCGGCCAGCGTCCCGGTCAAGGTGGAGTTTTGACCGGAACAGAGCAGGGCGATAGCAAAGAGCACGGCGGCCAATTGCGTGCCGAGCAGCGGCGTCAAAGTGTAATAAGCATCCTGGATCTCCGCCACTTGATTCAGCCCGTGTCGATAAAACGTGCCGGCGGCCATGATGAGGATCGCCGCGTTAATGAAGAAGGCAAGATTCAGCGCCACAACGTAATCCAGCAGGTTAAATCGCAACGCGGTGCGGATTCCCTCCTTGCTGCGCTCGATCGCTCGCGTCTGGACGAGCGAGGAATGGAGGTAGAGGTTGTGCGGCATGACCGTGGCGCCCAACATGCCGATGGAAATATAAAGCATCTCCGGATTGGTCAGAAGCTGCGGAGTTGGAACAAATCCCTTCCCAATTTGAACCAGATCGGGTCTGACCAGAACCAACTCGACCAGGTAGCAGGCCCCAATTGTTCCGATGAGGCTCACCACCAGAGCTTCCAGGTACCGGAATCCTTTGTGCTGAAGGTAGAGAATGGCCAGGACATCGAGCGCCGTCAAGCAGACGCCGAGCAAAAGCGGAATATGGAAGAGCAAGTTCAGGGCGATGGCCGATCCAATCACCTCCGCCAGATCGCAGGCGGCGATGGCAATCTCACACAACACCCAAAGGAACAGGCTGGTCCTTCGCGAATAATATCTGCGGCAAGCCTGGGCCAAATCCAATTGGGTGACGATGCCGAGGCGCGCGGCAAGCGCCTGAACCAGAATCGCCATGAGATTGGACACGAAGAGAACGAAGATGAGTTGGTAGGCAAAGCGCGACCCACCCGCGATATCCGTCGCCCAGTTTCCAGGGTCCATGTACCCGACCGCCACGAGAAAGCCAGGCCCTGAAAATGCCAGCACCTTTTTCCAGAAGGACACACCCGTGGGAATGCCTACGGATCTATGGACCTCAGGCAACGAGGGCATCGAGAGTGAACGGTCATCGGAGGTGATGCGCGGTTCGTCCATGTTCGGGGCCGAACATGATTAGTATAAACGACTTCAACTAAGTCGCGAATTCTTCGCTTCGCTCAGAATGACAGGGTTTTCATGGTTTCCGGGTGCCGTCAGCAGACACGCATGAGCAACTGCCCGTCACTTGTCGTTCGTCACTGCTTTTTCGAGCCTGCGCTCCACGTCCTTCAGGAACTCCGGGTCTTTAATCGAAGGTAAATTGGCGCGAACGTTCTCCATCGCCGCACGCTGCGCCGTGCCGGTAAGGTCGAGCGCGACGGCAAGGTCCGGGGCGGCCAGCGGAATCGTGATGCCGCGCAAGCTCGAGATAATCGCGGAAACTTCCACGCTCATTTCCGCCGTTTCGAGGGGCACGGAGGTCGCATGTTTGCTGGCCGCTTCGATTGCCTGCGCGCGCGCGGATTTCTCGCTCTCGGTGGATTTGGGCAGCTTGAACGCCGCCATCACCTCTTCGTAGCTGCGAGCGTCGGCGTCAATGTTATCGAGCAGGCGTTGCCGAAGCGCGCAGAGATGGCGCTGCGATTCCGTTAGTTGTGGGTGATGCGCTGCAAGCGCCCGGCGCTTCAGCGATATTCCGCAAACCATTTCGCCGAGGGCGGCCGCCAGACCCCCAGCCAGCGCCGCGATACTTCCGCCGGCAGGCGTTGGCGTCGGCGCCGCCACGGCGTTGACGAAGGCCGCGGCCATCGAGCGGAAGGTCCGGGTCCCCTCAGGAGCGGGCACGGCCTGCTCCCGGATGATCTGCTCGAGGCGGTTTTCAAAAACCAATTGGGGATGATAGTTCTCTACCTGGAGATGCTGCACCGCAGTGTCCTCAAGGGCTCGCCGGGGCACGAGCCCAACAATTTCGCTGCTCAAAACTGCCACGCCCTGTGCCGCAGCCTCCCGGCTTACGGTGTCGAAAACGGTGGCGATGGAGGTGGTCTCGAAATCCGTCAAGTTCATGGAGACTTGACCCAGGTGGCGAGTTTTCAGTTCCACGCCCATGGCCTTCACACACGGGAATCCGCCGCTCGAGGCGCGAATCTTCTTGGCAATCGCCTTGGCCAGTTCCACGTCGGGCGTCTTCAAGTTGATGTTGTATGCAATCAGGAATTTTCTGGCGCCCACTACGGTTGCGCCCGCGGTGGGGTGGAGCGCCGCCTCGCCGAAATCGGGAAGGCGCTCGGGGTTGGTGCGCACTTCCTCACGCAAGCCTTCGAATTGGCCTCGCCGGACGTTCTCGAGATTGCGGCGGTCCGGCCGGCGCGCCGCCGCTTCGTACAGATAAGTGGGGATTTTGAACCGGCGCCACGCCTGCTCCGCCACCCATTCGGCGATGCCCACGCAGTCCTCGAGCGTGACGCCGGAAATGGGTACGAAAGGCACAACGTCCGTAGCGCCGATGCGGGGGTGGGCGCCACGTTGCTGGTTAAGGTCAATCAACTCCGCCGCCTTGCCGATGCCGCGCAGGGCCGCTTCGCCAATGCTTTCCCGCGTCCCGACCAGGGTAATCACGCACCGGTTATGGTCTGCGTCCATCTCCCGGTCCAGGATATAAACGTCCGGGCCGTTCTTCAGCGCCCGCACGATGGCCTCAACATTTTCAGGATTGCGCCCTTCACTGAAATTGGGAACACATTCGATGATGGTTTGCATGGCTTGGAAATTTAACACGAGGGACTGTCCGTTGTCAGTGGTCCGTTGTCCGTTGCCAGCCGTCCGTTGCCAGTCGTCCGTTGCCTGTGGCGCGTAGTTCGTTGCCTATCGTCCGTCGTCATCCATGTCTGTCATGCTGAGCGTAGCGAAGCATCTCTGCAGTTCTTCGTAGGCCGTTAAGCGCAGCACAACTGCGGAGATCCTTCGCTCCGCTCAGGATGACAGCAGGCGGGGTGCTCGCTCAACGGAATACTCACTACGGACAACTGAGTGGTGACAACGGACTACGGACAACGGACCACGGACCACGGACAACTGACGACTGACTAACGACGACTGACTGCTGACAACTCTCCCCGCCTTCACCGTCATCCGGCAATGATTCACGCCGAAGTAGTAAGGAATCTCGCGGTATTCACTAACGTCCATCACAATCAGGTCGGCCTGCTTACCGGCCTCGAGCGAGCCGAGCCGGTCCCCCCGGCGCAGCGCCCAGGCTCCGTTAATGGTGGCAGCGGCGATCGCCTCGGCCGGGGTCATGCGCATGGCGGAGCAGGCCACCGAAAGGATGAATTGCATATTTGGAGTGGGGCTGGTTCCGGGATTGAAGTCGGTCGCGAGTGCCACGATGGCCCCGGCCTCAATCAGCTTTCGGGCAGGCGGGTAGTGCTCGAGGCCGAGATGGAAATTCGCGCCCGGAAGCAGCGTTGCGATCACATCAGACCGTCCCAGAGCGCGGATGTCGGTGCTGGAGAGCTTATCGAGATGATCGGCGGAGGCTGCTTCGAACTCCACCGCCAGGCGGGCGGCCCCGGTGCGAGTGAGCTGTTCGGCGTGCAGGCACGGAATCAGGCCCTGCTGCTTTCCCGCCGCCAGCACTCGCCGGCATTGCTCAACGCTGAAAGCGCCCCGGTCGCAAAAGCAGTCGATGAATTCTGCCAGCTTCTTGCGCACCACCGGTGGAATCAGGTCCCGAATCACGGACTCGATATAGTCGTCGGATCGTCCCGAGTATTCGGAAGGCAGGGCGTGCGCGGCGAGCAGTGTGGGCACAAGTTCAAGCCGAGAACTCTTGCGCAGCCGGCGAATCGCTTCAAGTAGCTTCAGTTCCTGCGCCACTTCCAGTCCATAGCCGCTCTTCACTTCGAGGGTGGTTGTGCCATGGGCCGCGAACCGCTCGAGAAAGCCTTGCGCCTGCCGGACGAGCGAATCTACGGAAGCCTGGCGAACTCTTTGAGCCGAGAGCTTGATCCCCCCGCCGGCGCGAGCGATTTCTTCATAGGTTTTCCCTCGCAGCCGCGCTTCATAGTCTCCCACCCGGCTTCCGGCAAATACCAGGTGTGTGTGCGAATCCACGAAGCCCGGCATCACCACCGAACCCCGGCAATCGACGGCCTCGGCCTTCAGCCTCCGCGCCTTTGCTTCGAGAGCGCGCGTTGGACCGACTTCAAGGATGTGAACCCCGTGGGTCAGTATCGCGCCTTGGGGGATGATCCCGAGCTCCGCGAGCGCCTTGCCGCGCCGAGGCCCGAGCGGTCCCGCGAGTGTGAGGAGTTGACTTGCGTTGCGAAAAAAGAGTGAAGCTGGGGCTGAGTGTCGCATCGGTCTCTTCGAGTTACACAGCGTTCAGATCAGCGTCTCTTGCGCCCTTCCTTGCCGGAAAGCTTTCGAGGCTGTGAGCTGACGTAAGTACGGCGAGAACGGTTTCACGCAAAGCCGCAAAGTACGCCAAGGTCGCAAAGAAAAGCAAAGACCTCCGCCTTGTGTTTCTTCGCGCCTTCGCGCCTTGGCGTGAGCCGTCTTTCTTATACGCCGCATTTTCTGCTAGAATCACGTTCACTAACTTCGGAGGACAGCGGCGATGCCCCAATATGAATTTCTCTGCAAGAAATGCAACAAGACGTTCAGCACGATCATGACTCTGGCAGAGTACGACAAAGGGAAAGTGGCCTGCCCGAAATGCAAGAGCAAGAAGGTTGAGCAACAAGTGGCTTCATTTTTCACCGTCACTTCCAAGAAAAGCTGAGAAGAGCAGTCGCGAGTGACGAGTGACAAGTGACGAGCCAGACGCCAATCAATTGAATCCACCTTGTCCCCCCGGCTCATCACTCCTCACTTGTCACTCGTCACTGGTATTTTGACTCCTGCTTTCCGCGCAAACGCCGCCGCGTCTTCATAGCCTGCATCGACATGCCGGGCAACGCCGATGCCGGGGTCGTTGGTCAGCACGCGGTTCAGGCGCTTAGCCATTTCCGGCGTGCCGTCCGCCACGGTGACTTGGCCCGCGTGGAGTGAGTAGCCGATACCCACTCCTCCGCCGTGATGGAACGACACCCAGCTTGCCCCCGAGGCGGTGTTCAGCAGCGCGTTCAACACCGGCCAGTCCGCGACGGCGTCGCTGCCGTCCTTCATGCTTTCGGTCTCGCGAAAGGGCGATGCCACCGACCCGCAATCAAGGTGATCGCGGCCGATGACAATGGGGGCCTTCAGCTCACCCTTGGCCACCAGGTCATTAATGCGCTCCCCGAACAGCGCCCGCTCGCCATAGCCCAGCCAGCAGATGCGCGCCGGCAGTCCCTGAAACTTGACCTGTTTGTGCGCCAGCCGGATCCAGCGGTCGAGAATGGGATTGTCGGGGAAGAGCTCGAGGACTAGGTCGTCGGTCCGGTAAATGTCCGCAGCCTCGCCGGAGAGCGCGGCCCAGCGGAACGGGCCGCGTCCCTCGCAGAAGAGCGGCCGGATGTAAGCAGGAACGAAGCCCGGGAAACTGTATGCGTCCTTCACGCCGCCATGTTCGAAGGCCATGGTGCGGATGTTGTTGCCGTAGTCGAAGGTGGCCGCGCCCAGCTTCTGGAGTTCGAGCATTCCCGTGACGTGACGCGCGATGGAGTCGTAGGAACGCTTCAAATATTCGTCGGGGTCGGTTCGCCGAAGCGCCACGGCTTCTTCGAGCGTCAGACCCGAAGGGACGTACCCGTTTAACGGGTCGTGCGCACTGGTCTGGTCCGTCAGCAGGTCGGGCACCACGCCTCGCCGCGCGAGCTCGGGGATCACGTCCGCACAGTTCCCGACCAGGCCCACCGACACAGCGTTCTTCTGGCGGACCGCGTTCTTCAGGATGCGGAGCGCTTCGCTTAAATCGTTCACGCAGATGTCGCAATAGCCGCCCCGAATGCGGCGCTTGATCTTCTCGGCATCCACTTCCACTCCAAGGAAAGCTGCGCCGTTCATGGTAGCCGCCAACGGCTGGGCTCCTCCCATGCCGCCCATTCCTCCCGTGACGACCAGCTTACCTGCAAGGTCGCTGCCGAAGTGCTTGCGGGCGGCGGCGGCGAAAGTCTCGAATGTGCCCTGGAGAATTCCTTGGGTGCCGATGTAGATCCAGCTTCCGGCGGTCATCTGGCCGTACATCATGAGGCCCAGGCGTTCGAGTTCGCGGAACTTTTCCCAGGTGGCCCAGTGCCCCACCAGGTTGGCGTTGGCGATGAGCACGCGCGGCGCCCACTCGTGCGTGCGGAAAACGCCCACCGGCTTGCCCGACTGCACCAGGAGGGTCTCGTCGTTCTCGAGCTTCTTCAGGGCCTCGACGATGGCGTAATAACACTCCCAATTCCGCGCCGCCTTGCCCGTGCCGCCATAGATGATCAGATCCTGCGGCCGCTCCGCCACCTCTTCATCGAGGTTATTCATCAGCATGCGCATGGCGGCTTCTTGCTGCCAACCTTTGCAGGAAATCCGGCTGCCGCGCGGCGCGCGAACGGGCTGATAGGCGGTTGCGGTTGACTGGGTCTTATCCAGGATGGCATGCTCCGTCATAGGTCTCCTCCCCTGTCCAATCTTAGCCCAACGCGCGGCGAAGCGACACTGGTCATGCAGGCGAGTCGCAGTTTAGCTTCGGGCTGGCGATCGCTGCCGAGCTTTCAGTCGCCGGTACTGCAAATAGAATCCGAGGCCGAAAATCACAACTGCAATAATCCAGACGGATGGAGAAGACCGTGCCATGGATATGGGGTCGAAGCCTATAGCAGCCTCGTTATGGCCCGGGTGCACCGTCCACGTAAGGTAAACGCAGACACTCATCGGGAGGACAATTGCAGCTACGAGCAGCGCAAGCAAGCCCGCCAATATACATTTCAATATGATCATGTTATTAATCCCCTCGTTCGTGGGCGTGGAGTTTGCTCTCCGCCACGCGTGGCGCATCAGAAATGCCCAAGAACGGGACGTCTGCGCCCGCGGGGACCCAAACCGCCTACTTTTGAAAATCGAATACCACCTTGACGGCGCGATGCTTGTGCTTTTGCCTGCCGACCACCAGGGCGTCTCGATACTGATCGAGGCGGAAGCGATGGGTTATTAAGCGTGCCGTGTCGAGTCTTTTTTGCGCGAGCAGGCGCAAGTAAATCTCCATGGCGTGCAAAGACTCGCCTTCGAACCTCTCGATTCCAAAGGCATTCGAGCCGACCAAGGCAATCTCTTTGAAGTAAAGGGGAGTCCACTCGAAGCGCGCCGGTTGGTCCACGCCGGTCACGACAATTGTCGCCCGAGGTTGCGCCACTCGCACCCCGACCTCGAACGATTCCGCAGAACCAATCGTGTCATAGATCACGTCGACTCCACGCAAGAGCCACGGCGCGCCTTGGTGAGGCCGTAGCAGCGCCGCGCCGGCCATTCCTGCGATGACCTCCACGATCTCGGCACGGTCGCGGGTTCGGATTACACGTTCGGCGCCCAACTCACGGGCTAACTGTTCTTGATGCGGGTAGCGCGCAATGGCAATCACGCGAGTGGTGGGATAGAGCGCCCGCAGAATGGCAATTGACAATAGTCCCAATGTCCCGCAGCCATAGACCAACGCTAGCCCCTCTTCAGGCGGCGGTGATTTCAAGACAGCGTGCAGGCTGACGGAGAACGGGTCCGCCAGCACTGCCTGGTCGAAGCTCACGCCCTCCGGAATCGGGAACAGTTGAGACTGGTGAGCGGCCAAAAGTGGCGCAAAACCGCCGGAAGCGCCGCGGCAATTGCCGATATGGATGCCCGGCGGCAAGTGGCCATCCGTAAAGTGCCGGCACGAGAAATAGTGCCCACGCCGGCAGGCATCGCACGGCGGCGTGATGCCCCGCGGCCCGCAGGACAGCCAGGGATTCAGCACCACGCGCTCTCCCACGCGCCGGCTGGTCACGCCCGGACCCACGCGTTCAATCGTGCCCGCCACTTCATGCCCCAGCACCGCTGGAAAAGAAATGAGGGAGGTGAGGGGATTGTCGAAGCTGCCCTCAAGGAAGATTTCCTTCAGATCGCTGCCGCAAATCCCGCACAACTGGGTTCGCACAATAGCCCAGTCGTCGGCCGGGAGTTGTGGTTCAGGAATCTCTTGGAAGGCCAGGGGGCCCGGGGCCGCCAAAAAGGCGCGAGGCGTGACGACACCCCCGAGGTAGGCGAACGCGAAGCGCGCCAGACTATATCGGAATAGTATTGCTTTCATATTATCAACCTAAGCATTTGTATCGCGTGGGCAAGAGTAATGCAAGATTGAATTAAACAAGGTATGCTAACATGGCGGGGCCAGTAAAGGGCATTACGCGTAACGGGATAACGCCTACGGGATATGACTGCCAGCGATTTCAGCACTCTCAACGAGTTGTTCATCAAAGCCATTGAAGAGAAAGACAGGCCTGACTGTTTCCTCTACAAATCGGAGGGCCGGTATCAAAGCATCTCTTCCCGCGAAGCGCTGCGCAAGGCTGCGGCGCTGGCATCGGCCTTAGAGCGCCTCGGGGCCAGGCCGGGCGAGCGCATCGCGCTGCTTTCCGAGAATCGGCCGGAGTGGGCGCTGACGGACTACGCGATTCTCGGCATGCGCGCGATCACCGTCCCCCTCTTCCCCACGCTTCTCGAGCCCGACCTTGAGTTCATCCTGCGCGACTCGGAATCCAAAGGCATCGTCGTGGCTACGGATATTCAACTCCGCAAAGTCCTGAACATCTGGAGCAAGCTGCCGGCTTTGAAGTTTGTGCTGGCCATGGGCTGCTCCACGGTGGCGGGGACAAAGGCGGATTGCTGGGAGGGAAGCGTCGAGAGCGAGATGGGCTGGGCCGGTCCTATGCTCATCGATGCGTTTAAAGCCAAGGCGCTGGATGCGAAGCCTGACGACATCGCCACCCTCATTTACACCTCCGGCACCATGGGCCAGCCGCAAGGCGTCGTGCTGACTCACGCCAATATCGTTTCGAATGTCCAATCCACCGCTGAGGTCTTCCCCCTCGGCCCCACCGATGTCCTGCTCTCATTCCTGCCGCTGTCGCACGTGTTCGAGCGGATGGTGGAGTTCTTCTGTTTCTGGAAAGGGGTACGAATCGGCTATGCGGAGGGTCTCGACACCCTGCCGCAGAATCTGCGCGAGATTCGGCCTACGGCCCTGGCGGTGGTTCCGCGCGTCCTGGAGAAGATCCAGGGCAAGGTCATGGATGGCGTCCGCCAATTGCCTGGCTTGAAACAACGGCTTTTTTATTGGGCCCTCGCCGTCGGCAAGCAGCGCATTCCCTTTCTCCTCGAAGGGCAAACCCCGCCGCTGGGCCTGAGGGTGAAGCACGCGCTGGCCAATCGGCTGGTCTGTGCCAAGGTCCGAGAGCAGCTCGGCGGCAGCGTGCACATGCTGATTTCGGGTGCGGCGCCACTTTCCAAGGATATCGCGGAGTTTTTCTACGCCTTGGGGCTTCCGGTCTACGAAGGCTACGGCTTGACGGAGACTTCGCCGGTCGTCGCGGTGAATTGCCCGGGGAACACCAAGCTGGGGACCGTAGGAAAGGTCATACCGCGGGTCGAGGTGAAGCTGAGCGACGAAGAGATTGACTCGGAAGGCCGCGTGGGGAGGGAGATCCTGGTGCGCGGGCCAAGCATCACGCGCGGCTACTACCACCTCGAGGAAGTCAACCGCTCCTCGTTCGTCGACGGCTGGCTGCGCACCGGCGACCTGGGAAGCTTTGACTCCGACGGCTACCTGAGGATCACAGGGCGCAAGAAAAACCTGTTCAAGACTTCCGGGGGCAAGTACGTATCGCCGGAAAAACTCGAGAATCTTTTCCAAGGCGATCCGTACATTTATCAGATCGCCGTGCTGGGGGACGGGAGGAAATTCGTGGGGGCCTTGATCGTGCCGGAGTTTGGCCGCTTGCAGGCCTACGCGCGCAGCCAGGGCATCTCCTTCGAGAATCGCCAGGAACTGGTTGCCCATCCCGATATTCAGGCTCTCATACGTCGCCAAATCGACGAAGCAACGCGCTGGCTGCCTCGGCACGAGAAAATTCGCCGCTTTGTTCTGCTTCCCCAGGAATTCTCGATCGCCTCCGGAGAACTTTCCGCTACCCTCAAAGTCAAGCGTCCGGTGGTGAGAGAAAAATACCGGGCGCAAATCGAAGAGATGTTCAGTTACCACGCCCCGCAACAATCCGGGCCAGTCGAGAAGTAAGAAGGGCGTAAGTTTGAGCTACACGCCCCCCTCACCCGGCGCTGCGCGCCACCCTCTCCCCCAGGGGGGCGAGGGGAAGAGAATTCGATTTCCAGCCCTCTCCCCCAAGCGGGAGAGAATTTGATTTTAAGCCCTCTCCCCCTTGGGGGAGAGGGTGTCCGTCAGCCGACGGACGGGTGAGGGGGTTCCGCCTTCACGTACTCAAATCTGTGAAATCCGCCGTCACAATCGACCATCGTCCATCGTCCATCAGTTGTGCTTCCGGTACACCACCCCGTCCTTCATCACAAAGCTTACCCGCTCGAGTGCGCTGATGTCGTCCAGGGGATTTCCTGAAACCGCGATGATATCGGCCCAATAGCCGGGCTTGAGGGCGCCCATTCGATCTTGCCAGCCGAGCAGCTTCGCGCCGTTGAGCAGGCCGGCCTGGAGCGCGGCCAGTGGCGTCATGCCGTTCTTCACCATCAGCACGTATTCGCGCGCCTGGGTGCCGTGAGGGAAGGGGCCGACGTCCGAGCCGACGGCCATCGGAACGCCGGCCGCAAGCTGCTTGTGAAACTCCTCGGCGTGCAAGTCCATCAGCTTTTGTTCGTGCGCGGCCTGCGTGGGAGTGGCGGCGTGTTGCGCGAAGTATTCCATGATGGTGAACGTGGGCACGGCGAAGATCTGTTTCTCGCGCATGATCCGCATGGTCTCGTCGCTCAGTTGATCGGCGTGATCGACGGAGGCCACGCCGGCTCGCGCGGCGTAGAGCGTGCCGGGCTCGCCCGTGGCGTGCACAGCGACGTGCTTGCCGGCACGGGCAGCTTCCTCGACGGCCGCGCGCAGTTCGGCTTCGTTGTACTGATACGGCGTGGAGAGCCGGCCGTCGCGAATCGAGTCGGGGCCGGTTTCGTAAATCTTGATGAAGTCGGCTCCCTCCTTGAATTGCTGGCGTATGACCGTGACCAGTTCGGCCGCATTGTTGGCGTAGGTGGCGTTGGAGAAGATGTGCTGCGCGGGGTTATAGCGGATGGCATCTTCGTGGCCGCCGAGGATGTCCACCGCGTTGCCGCTGACGCGCAAGCGCGGGCCGGGAATTAAACCCTGATTGATGGCATTGCGGAGCGCCGAGTCGGCCGAGCCTGCGCCTTCCGTTCCCATGTCGCGCTCCGCCGTGAATCCGGCCATCAGGTCATCCCGCGCCGCGAGGACCGCATAGATGGTGCGCAGTGGCACCGACTCCTCAATGGTCTGCAGATCTTCTGCGCCCGGATGCAGAAACAAATGCACGTGAGCATCGATGAGGCCGGGCATCAGGGTGCTGTCGCCCAGGTCGATCACCTCCGCTCCTTCCGGACGTTTGACCGCCGAGCCTGCTTCGGCAATTCGATCACCTTGCACCCAGACCTCGCCAGGCGTCACGATCTTCCCGCTCTCGATATCCAGCAGGCGCGCGGCGTGCAACACCACAGCCTGCTTCGGCTCAGAGCGCGGCGGGGCTTGAGCGAAGGCGGCGCAGAAAGGGAGGCAGAATACGAAGAACGCAGACAACGTTCCGAAGATGTTCGCATGGATGTTCATAATGCTCGCCATCATACCATTTTCTTGAGTCCGCCGGGCCGACTGACCCTTTGGCGCCGCAGAGACGCAGAGGCACGGCGGATCGAGACCGAGAGGGATCTTTCTCCGGGCCTCAGTGCCTCGGGGGTGAGGAGTCTGGGCCCGGTTCGTGGTACCATATCTACCACAACGGTGCAGATCCCGGTCAAGCAACAGGAGGCGAAAATGGCAAGTGAAAAAGCAGGCGGCAAGGTATGGATTGTTCCTGATTGTTTCCTGCCGGCGCAGAGCACCGGCAATCTCAAAAGTCATGAGTCGGCCTGTGTTCTGAACGTCGGCAAAAAGCCGGCTAAATTAAAACTCACGGCCTATTTTGAAGATCGTGAGCCGATCGAGGGACTCCAGGCGACGTGCCCTCCCCGCCGCACCAATCATATCCGAATCGGTCCGCTCAAGAATCGTCGTGGGGAGGCGATTCCGGTTGGAACACCCTTCGCTCTCAAGATCGAAAGCAACGTCAAGGTGGTTGTGCAGCACACTCGGCTTGATACCACTCAACCCGCCCTTGCGCTCATGACCACGATGGCGTATTTGGCCGACTGACTTTGGGAGGCGGCGGCCCCTCAAACTGCGCTGCCGCGCCCAATGGCTTTCGTGATAGACTGCGGCTGACTATCTCGGCCTCGGGCAGTCTCAACTCGCCCCGAGAAATCTCTAAGGAGGAAAAAACCATGAAGAGATTCGGCGGACTGGTTATCGTCGCCTTGGCCATACTCATTGGCGCGCCCCGCAGCGCATGTGCCCAGGGCGCCTTCACGCAACTCACCGGCAAGGCCTTTGAATCCGCAATCCCCAACGACTTTTACCTGGAAGGGAACAGAATCCCTGTTGAGCACCGCAACGCCCTGCTGCTGAAAACCCCAGGAGGCGCTCGATTGGTGTTGGCCTTGATCGACACTACAGGATACAGCTCCCAGATTAAGCAGAAGTACATGGGGATGGTCATTACGGAAGGGGCGGTGTCCGTATGCAGTGTTCCGCTGAATGTGGGGAGCTACGGATTCGGACTCGAGAAACCCGCCGCGGCCAGCAGCGAGGACGCGAAGTTCCACCTTTACAACCAGGCCGGCGAAACGGTGGGAGATTGTGCGGCCAAGAAAGACAGCGCCGTCAAACAACCTAAACCAATCAACGCCGTTGTGAGTAAGGAAGCCGGCGCGCGCCTCTACTTGGGGCGATACTATCTCGAACTGAAGTAGGTGCCGGGTCTCAGGTGCCAGGTATCAGGGGAAAGGCGTCGCATGCGAGGACTGCCCTCTCCCTTGGGGAGAGGGTGACCTGCGACGGCGTTTTCATCAGCCGCCGCAGGCCGGGTGAGGGGTCACTCCCTTCCGCTCCCCGCGAATGATGGTGAGAAATCCAGGCTAGAGGTCTTTTCCCTCAAACCCGAATTGCGCCACAAAAGGCAATGCCGCCGTGGCGGCGAGCATCAGCAGAAGGAGGAGAGTGTTTACATGCTGGTGGGTCAAAAGCCAATCATAGGCGCCATGCGCGTAGATCTGACCTGCTACGTCCCATCCGCCAAGATAACCCCAAAGCGCAGCGCGCCACGTAACCTCCCGCGCCGTGTAATAGATGATCAGCAGGCAAAAAGCCAGCTCGAAGCCGCTGCGGTTGCTTCCGGTCGCGATCGATAAAGCAAAAGCGCCACTGAACACCAGCACACTCAGCTCGAATGCTCCCAGACCTAACCCCCAGAGATGGTGCATGTAGAGCTGTGAAGTCAGGCAATAGAGAGTGACCGTGGCAACGGTCAATGGAATCAGCGCCAACCCGCACAGTTGGGTGAATCCCGCCAGCCATGCGCTCCACACAAAATGCCGGCGCGCGCGCGGCCGCGTCAGGAGGAAATCGTATTCCTTGCGGGCAGCGGACTCTCCCACGCCCCGGGAGCCCAGGTCGGCAGCACAAAAAAGCAGGAGAAGGATCAAAGCGAGCACAACGTGCTCGACGCCGTAGCGCCACGCGTCCATCGCATCGGCGCTGCTGGCGGGGTGCACCCATACCCAATGTCCGTGCACGAACTTCATCGTCACCGGTAACGTGGCCAGCAGCATCAGTGCGCAACCCAGCACCAGATAAGCCACCAGCCGGAAACGGTTCCTCAACCAGCAGTTCCAGAAGAACACAACGTTCTCCTTTCCTCGAGGCCTCCATCATCAGCTCGTCATTCTGAGCGAAGCGAAGAATCTCGGCAGTTCCTTGCCGGCGAACGGAAACTACTGAGATTCTTCGCTTCGCTCAGAATGACAGCGGAGGGCCGTTCGTAGGGGCGGCCCTTGTGGCCGCCCTTGTGGCCGCCCTCGCGAAACCATCCCGCATTGGGGCAGTACGCGCCCTTCGGGCAACCACAAGGGTTGCCCCTACCGCGAATTACACTTCGCGATACCTTATCCACGCCAACGACGCTCCTAGGAAGCCCGCCGCCACAGCCAGCCAGAATGCGGTCGCACCCCATTCAAAGGAGGTCAATGGCCAAGCGTTGTTCTTGAAGGCCCGCAGCGTCCACTCCGTGGCCCTCAGCAGTGTATCGGAGTGCCACCACTCGTCCAGAGCCGTGGGAAAGAAGGAAAAGGTCAAAAGCACGGCTACGCTGAGCGTGAGACCCTTAGCGGCGGTGCCGGCCGCCAGGGTCGTGAAATACGACAGGCCATAGACCGCTGCTCCCAGAACCCATAACGCAGGCAAGCCGGCTAGGATGTTCCCGGGCCCCTTGGCGTGAACCAGGGCGAGGAAAG
>Ga0326728_10002830_pt1 | contig 56420 bp, 46 predicted proteins | sample MB3enrmetagenome_FD_207602 | JGI IMG/M metagenome (GOLD analysis project Ga0326728, IMG submission 207602) | Lab enriched peat soil microbial communities from McLean, Ithaca, NY, United States - MB31MN | ecosystem: Environmental > Terrestrial > Soil > Wetlands > Peat | place: USA: New York... | reverse complement strand
ACCTTTCTCCACGCGGGAGCGGGACGCTCCCGCGACAGCGGGCGAGACGCCCGCGCTACAAAGCTCTCACACTGCGTCTGCTGACCCCTAATCCCTGGCCCCTGATTCCTGATCTATTTCGCCGGCGCGAAAGAGGCGTCGAGCCGCGAGTCTCCCCAGGCGATGTCGATCACCCCGCGGCCGCCCTGGTTCGAAAGATTGATGGTCAGTGCTTCCACCGGATCTTTGCCGGTTTCGAGCTGGAGCGGTACCTCGGCGAGCTTGGCGCTCGGCTCGTACTGGAGAACCGACTTGCTCGAAACGATCAGGGTCCACCTTCCGGGCTCGATGTAGCGAGCCAGCAGGATGTGCTTTCCCTTGGGCACGCGCGTGCCACCGAAGTCGAGGTCCTGGTCGGACTCGAGGGTGGTGGGAATATCCGCGCCGATCCGCCAGAGCTTGCCCGGCTCAATCATCTTGTTCAGGTCGCGTCCCTTGAGCATGGGGCGGGCGTATTCAATAGTGATGTTGGCCCCGCCAATGGCGGCTTTGGCGGCCGCCTTCTCGTTGCCGTGAGCCTGGGCCAAGATTGAAACTCCTAGCAAAAGTCCGGCGACGGCAAGGCTGGTGACCACCCGGTCTACTCTCGTCATAGTTGCTTTCCTCCTCTCGAATGTGTGAATTAATTGAGTAGGGAGTAGGGAAATAAGTTCTCAGTTTTCAGTCTTCAGTTCTCAGGGTTGGCGCTTGTTCGGGTTCTTCACTGAAAACTGAGAACTGAAAACTGAGAACTTATTCCCTACTCCCTACTCCCTACTCCCTACTCCCTACTCCCTTCACAGCGTGTCGCAGCTCGTCTTGCGCCGTGAACCCGACCCAGTGCCGGAGAATCACATTCTTGCCGTCAATCAGAAACAGGGAAGGGAAGATGGCGATATGCCCGAAAGCGGCATCGCTTTCCTTGGTCCAATGAGCCAACGGAAAATTGATCTTCTGTTCCTGGGCGTAGCGGTGGCGAACCGCGTCGTCGTAATCGAGCCCGAGCACACGGTCGGCATTCGCCCCCACGACCGTGAACTTGCCACCCGCGAATTCGCTTTCGAGCGCCACCAGCGCCGGCGTCTCCTTCATGCAGGGCGGGCATCCCGTGAACCAGACATAGAGCAACACGACTTTGCCGCTGAGCGCCGCCGACTCCACCTCGGACCCGTCGAGGCCCGGCAGCTTGAACTCCGGGGCCGGTTTGCCCTCCCACCCGCTCAATTGCCGCGAAACCGCCTGCCCGAAGCGCGGGTCGCTGCGGACCATTCTCACGTTGACGCGCACAATCTCGCCGCTCTTTGAATCGCGCTCCAGGAAGCGCGGCACCCGCGGGTCCGATTCCATCACCCGCAGCAGCACGTCGGCAGCGCCGGGCGACTTGAGGTCAAACTGCTGGTTGATGGTTTCCAGGCTCGGGGGCTTCCCGAATTTCTCCTGGTATCCGACCAGGAACAGCGGAATGCGGAAGAAAGCGTTATAGAGCTTGTCGAGTGCTTGGCGCTCGTCAGGCTGGGTGAAAACTTTGCCGTAGAGTTCGCTCACGACCAGCGGTTGGCCGGGTTGCAGATGGTCCCGGATGTAACTGAGCACGCGGGCTTCCGCATCGGACGGAGCGCGTGTAGACGCGGCTCCCGCAAACATGGCTGCCGCCAGCGCCGCCGCCAGGAGACGTTTCATTGCTGGGCGCCCCCTTTCGCTTTCGTGGTGGGCCTCGCTTGGCCTTCGCTCTTGGAGGCGGCCTCGTTCTTCTCGGACTGCTCGAACTGCTTCCAATGAAACAGGAGCGAATAGCTCATGTACTGGTTCAGGTAACTCCAGCCGTGATTGCCGGGGCGCAGGAAGAATTCGTGGGGGAAGCCCTTTTCCGTAAGGACTCGGTCCAGAAGTTGGTTGCCCTCGTTGAAGCCGTAGCGATCATGGTCGCCGCAGTCAAAATAGAGCTTGAGCCCGGCAAAACGCTCCGGGTGCTCGGCGAGCGTGAGCGGAGTCTCTGCCTCCCAGTAGGCTTGGTTGAGCGGAGAGCCGAAGGGTCCCTGCAGCACGCTGGCGTAGAAACCCCATCGTCCCTCGGTGGGAATCGGATTGGGGAATTTGGGCAGCAGCGCGGCGCTGTGCGCGCTAGCGGCGCCAAACACGTCCGGATGGCGCATGCCCAGGTGCAACGCTCCATAACCCCCCATCGACGAGCCGCTGATCCCTCGATCCTCGCGCCGCGCCAGGGTCCGGTACTTCCGGTCGATGGCGGGGACGAGTTCCTGAATGAAGAAGTCCTCGTAGCGCTCGTGACCGTCGGCCGAGTTCACCCAGAACGTTTTATCGCCCTCGGGCATGACCACCAGGAACCTTCCTACTTGGCCGTCGCTCCGCAGGCCGTCGAGGATTGCCTTGCCTCCCTTGTCGCCCCAGCTTTGCTCGTGCTCGAAAAGCCCGTGAAGGAAATAAAGAGTCGGATAACGCTGGGAGGAAGAAGCATAGTCAGCGGGAAGGTCGACACAATAGTTCACGGAGCGATTCAGGATGGAGCTCGCGACCGAATCGCATGAGATCGTTGTGGGAGACACCGGCGCGGCACCCTGGGGTGATGCCCATACCCAGCCACACCATGAAGCCGAGAGGATCAGCGCGATGGCAAGCTGTCGCGTGAACGTCGGGCCGCCCTTTAGACCCTGCCCTGAGCGAAGCGAAGGGGCGGCATCTGAACTCGGCGCCACGTCCCCAGTCAGCCGAGCGAGCCTCGAATGTCGAAAGCGATTCATGAGAGGGAGCCTGGTGGGGAGTGGAAGTACTGGCGCAGGAGTTGTCTGGAGAGAAGCAAACCCAGAACCGCGAGCAAAGCGGCGACTCTGGCTCGATTTGGGACTTCGGGTCTTGGATTTGGGATTGAAGAGCCCATTTTCTTATCCTATCTCACGGCCCAACTTCAGTTTCATTTTGTCGCGAACTCGCCCGCCAGTCAAGCGCTCGATCGACCCCGATGTAGAGGCGGCTTTATGCCGCCAAGTGGCGAGGTAAACTCGCCGCTACCGCGCTAGGTGGCGAGGTAAACTCGCCGCTACCACGCCGGTTGACCTTGCAGATACGCGTCGTAACTGAGTTCGTGGCGCTGCTCAATTCAGATCGAACCCGCTCGACGCCGATGATCCGACGATCGCAGTATCAAAGCTCCCATTGATGCGGACACGCGTTCACGCGCGGTCTATCAACCACACTTCATCGCCTGCGTGGGCCTGACGAGAACTTCGGAAGCTGCGAAATGATCGAAACAGTGGAGCCGGCGAGAGGAATCGAACCTCCGACCTACGGTTTACGAAACCGTTGCTCTACCGACTGAGCTACGCCGGCGAAATGCTGACGCGACCGAGATAAAAATGCTCACCCAACGGATAAGGAGCTTTCGCCAAATCCGAGGGTGAGCATTCTTAAGAGGAGAATAGAATGGCGGACGCGCCCCGCCATCTAAACTCGTCTGGAGCATATAAATTCAAGCCTGCCCGTGTCAAGCTAATTCTAAGAATTTTTTTTGAAAAACAAGTTGCTTTAATTCAATGAGTTACAGCCGATGCCCACCAAGCAATCCGCCACATCGACGAAACAGGCGAAACTTCGTAATTCACATTAGCTTTCTTCATTCAATCTATTGTAAATAATGTAGTTAGTAGTTATTTGAGGTTCAGCACGATGAGACCCTCTTCTTCCGGGTTTCCAAAGGCGCTATCCGGGAACCACTTGCGCGCCAAGCGCTTAGCGAGGACGATGCCAATTCCACCCACGACCGAGAATCCGACGAGGACAAGAGTAAGGATAAGGTTGGAGACGATGATCTCCAGCATTTGAAGCGCGACCGATTTTTCCCCGGGATATTTCTGATCCCAGCTCACGCCCTCCGCGACATTGAGTTGATCCAACACCTTCGTTGCAGACTTCGAGTCCGCGTTGAGAACCAAGAAGACGAACGAACCTTTGCGGCTTCCGTAGATCGATGCACCTTCCTGATTCAGCCGGAGGTTCTTTTGGATCAGTCCAAATCGTTCGCGCGCGATCTCAGAGGTTGGATAAGTGATGGCGACGAGCGTGGCTTGCTTCTCCGCCGCGGCTTGGCGTTCGGTTCGGTACGTGCCCACTTGCACCTCAGCGCCTTGGGAGAACCCGATCAGATCAGGCGGAAGAGACGGCACCACGTTGTGAGCCGCAACTGGACCCAGCAGATATTTTTCCGAACCGGGAGCCAGTCCGGCCGCGGGCAGGAATGCGGGCAACGCGGCCATGACGTCTGCCGGCGGCCGCTCGCCCCCCAGCAGGATCAGAAGAGCCCGAAGGTGGTTGGCGGGAATCTCGGCGCCGGCACGGAATATGACCCGAGCCAGGAAGCGGCCTCGGGCCATCAAGGCCCCATTCGATCCGCTCGCCGCGAGGTCGACCGCCCTTACCGGTTGCATCGCCTCGCTGCGGTAATAGGTGAGCAGACCGTAGGCGGCTGACGCGTCGGGACCTTCCTCCATCACCACGTCGGCTGTCTTCGACTCCAATGTGTACGTCCGGTGCTCGATGGCTTTGACTCCATATTCCTGCTCGACCGCAGGGTCGCCGCCCCATCCACGCACTGCGTCCACGGCCAGCTTTTCGGAACTGACCAGATGCCAGTCGGCAGCAGGAACCAGGGGAATAACGGAGGGCTTCTGGGCCGGCGCAGCGGCGCACGCGATCGCGAGCGCACCCCAGAGTGACAGCGTCTTGGCGGGTCGATCCATGCCTACACCATATCAGAAATCGGGAAGATTTCCAGTGGGGCGACCGGGAGCGCGGGCTGGCGGTGGCGGCGTCGCGACACTCGCCTTCTCGGCGATTCTGATCCCGCCCAGCTTGCTCATGTACTGGTGGATGCCTTGATAGAGCGCCGCGGCAATCTTCTGCCGATATTCGGGCTTGCGCAGTTGGCGCTCGTCGTAGGGATTGGTAAGGAAAGAGATCTCCGCCAGGATCGAGGGCATGTTGGCCCCAATCAGCACGACGAAGGGAGCCCTTTTCACGCCACGGTTGCGTTGCTCCGGCCCCGCCTTGGCGAGTCGGCCGGAAATGGCGTCCTGGACGTCGCCGGCGAATACCTGCGACTCTCTGATCTTTTCCGTCAGCACAATTTTCTTCACCAAGTCCTGGAGTTGATGAACCGACTCCTCCGAGGTTGCGTTCTCCCTCGCCGCCACCTGCAGAGCATTAGGATCTGAGGTGAAGCTCAGGTAGTACGTCTCGACGCCGCGCGCGGTCGGATCGTGGCTGGCGTTGGCATGGATGGAGACAAACAGGTCGGCGTCCTTTTCGTTGGCGATCGCGGTCCTTTCCTCGAGTGGGATAAAGGTGTCGTCACTGCGAGTCATGACGACCTCTGCACCTGCCTTCTCCACCAGCAGCTTCCTAAGCCGGAGTGCCACGTCAAGCACAAGGTCCTTTTCGCTCAGGCCACGGCGACCGATGGTACCGGTATCATGCCCGCCGTGCCCCGGGTCAATCACAATGCGGCCGATCTTGAGCCCCAGGACGCGCGTCAACGTCTTGGTGTCGGGCAAGCCGGACTTGGCCGGTGGCGTTGTATCGCTCAGGCCAGAGGCTTTGGCGGTCGCAGATTCAGGAGGGGCCACGGTGGCCGGGACCGCTGTCTTCCTCCGGAGCGACGATGGCCGGTGGGCGTCTGCCACCTGCGTTGTCGAATCAGGGGTGGCAGCGGAAGGCTTGGAGCCGCGCTGAAAGGTCGGACTCGCAGACTTCGGATAATCCGAGGCCGTTCGGTTCGACACTGCCTCGGGAGACTCCGCGGGACCCGACGCCACCATCGACGACGCCGTCGCACTGGGCTTGCTGGTTGCGCGCTGGGCCGATGGCGGCGTTGTGCGCGCGGCCACTTCCTGTCTTTCCCGCTTCACCTCGGCAGGCCCGCCGTGGATGTCGATGACCACGCGAAACGGGTTGGGCAGGGAAAAGACGGAATAGTCCTTGAGCTTCGCTACATCGAGCACGGCGCGAGTCACGTTCGGCTTGAACTGGCCGATTCGGACCTGCCGCAAGAAACCGTGTTCCACCGGAAAGGCCTTGCCGACGAGCGCCGGACTCAATCGCGCGTTAACGAGATCAAAGACGAGGCGGTCCGGATTCGTCAGGCGGCTGGCATTGAACTTCACGTCATTCTCCACGCCGATGACCACGCGCGTATAGCCGGGTCCCTCCCAGCAGCGGACGGCCGTCACTTCAGCGAGGCGCTCCGAGGAGACTCGCCCCCCGGCGGGCTCGCTTTCGGAAGGCGGTGCCTCCGGGGCGACTGCGCTCTGGCGAGTTGCCGGGGGCGATTGCTCGATCTGCCGCAGTTCTCGCCGGGCCTCAGCGGCTTCGGGGGACTGCGGATGCTTTTCCAGAAGCTGCTGGTAGGTTCGGCGCGCGTCCTCGGGTTGGCTGAGATCGGAGCGCTGAATCTCCCCTATCTTGAGTAGCGCATCGCGTGCCAGCGGGCTGTAAGGATACTGATCCACCACAAACTGATAAGCCTTGATGGCCTCGATGTAATCCTGCGGACGCGAAAAAACTCGTCCCATTTCTTCGTAGAGCTGTCCGGCCGCCGCCAACGAGACTGGCGCGTTGCGGTAGCCGGGATCGGTGGCGTACACGTTCTGGTAAGTGGCGATCAGCATCCGGTACTGGGACGGGGTTCGTGTTTTCTCCGGACGCGCTTCGAGTTGCGCCCGCATTTTCGTGGCGCGCTCGTAAGTTTGGATGGCCAGCGTCAGCCCGGACTGATTGCTTTGGCCCAGACACACCGGGACGATCGCCGCCAGAGCGGCCAGCGCCAGACTCACCCGTGTTGTGGTTCGCGGGGCTATCAGTTTCAACGCCATCGAGCTTTCAGCCTTCAGCTATCAGCTGTCAGCTACCTGCATTCTTCACGAAAAGGGCGACCGTGTGGGCCGGCGCCTAGCCGCTGATAGCTGACTGCTGATAGCTGACAGCTTCCTCATTCATTCGTGTAGTGCACCACGCCCTGATCGTCAACGTAACGGTAAATCGGAGCGCCAGTCGTTCTCGAGGGCAGCCCCGCCTGGGCCGACGGCGGATGCCCGGAGCCGGACCCGTAAAGTTCGCTCACTTTTCGCACATAGGCCTGCGTTTCCCGGTAGGACGGGATGCCTCCCGATTGCCGCACGGCGTTCTCGCCAGCGTTGTAACCGGCGAGCGCCAGCGAAACGTCTCCGCCGAAAAGATCCAGCAGATACCGGAGGTAGCTGACTCCGCCCTCAACGTTTTGCCGCGGGTCGCGCGGGTCTTGGACCCCGAAGCGTTGCGCCGTGGCGGGAATCAGTTGCATCAGCCCCATCGCGCCCTTGGCCGAAACGGCGCGCGGATCGCCATCGGATTCCACCTTGACGATGGCTTCGACGAGTTGGGGGTCCACTTGGTGACGGGTGGAAGTCTGGTCGATGAGATCGCCGATGGGGACCGTCCCTGCCGAAGCAGGCGTTGAAGAAACGTTGGAAACAGGGAACCTCTCTGGACTACTAACCCCGAAATCCTTCTCGACGCGCGAAGATCCTCCTTTCCTCGTCGCTCGCCACTCGTCACTCGTCACTTGCGTCGAGTTTGGTTGCGGCCAAAGCCGCGCTGGGGTCCTTGTCGTCGATCGAGGCTGGCGATCGCCGGTGTTGATGTAGACCTTCTGGCCGTGCTCGTCGGTGACCGCGATGATATCGTCGGCGCGGGCGGAGCGAGGCGGCGAGGCGAGCCACACAAGGGCCAGCGGCCAAACAAGGACGGCGAGTTCGAACTTCCGACAACTAGCCATTGAGCTCCGCCCCCCGAAGAACATTCGGAGGATTAAGAACCCGTCCCCTGCCGCTTTCCTTTCGTTCGCCGCTCACCCGCATCGACCGCGGGCCTTCGGGACTCACAAGGCTGGCGCCACGGCGTACCCGAAAAAGCGAGGGACCTTCGTTACGTCCCTTAACGCTCAACGCATTATACCATTTTCGCTTGCCGTCAAGCGAAGATTTCACGTCGAAAACAAGAACGTAGCCTACTCCCCGGGGGAAGAACCGCCCCTCTACGGTGTCCCCGGAATATTGGGGCTGCGCGATGCCTCGCCGCGTCTGGCGTCGGCCAGCACCACGTGGTACTGGTCGAGGGTGGTGGCCGTGGCCTGCTGGTACTTCAGCAGCGCGGTGACGTAGGCGGTGCGCGCCTTCACTTCGTTGCCCTTGGCGGTGAACAAGTCACGTTGGTCCTGGATGACGAAGAAGATGGTGGACTCGCCCAACTGGAACTTTTTCTGCTCGCCGTCCAGCGTTTCCTCAGCTAGCGCAGTAGCCGCTCGGGCGGCCTCCATCTGGGCCTTGGCCTGCATCACGTCCACCACCGCGGTGTGGACGTCCTGGGTCACCTGGTTTTTCTTCTGCTGGAGCTGGACCCGGAGCTGGCGTTCTTCCAGCAAGGTGCGGGCGGCGTCCGCCTGGCCTTCACGGTTGCGAATGGGGACGGTCAACGTAAAGCCCAGCGAGTAGTCGGGAAACTGATTGCGGAAGGTCTGGGAAAGCACGGTCCCGGCGCCGCCGGACACGGTGCCGACGAAGGCCGGAGTGGCGACGCCGGAGAGTCCGGTGGGCGCGTAGGTGGCAAAGGCGTTGAGCGAGGGCAGGAGAGCGTTGCGAGTGTTCTGGACGTTGATCTCCTGGATGCGAAGGTTGAGGTCGGACTGCTCGATCTCCGGCCGGTTCTGCATGCCGATCCGCAGCGCTTCCTCCACCGAAGGGATGTCGTCCGGCTTCGGCTCGGGCAGCGGGTCGGTGGGAACGATTTCGGCGGCCTCCAGCTCCTTATTCAGGTCCTTGGCGATCGCCGCCTTGAGGATTTGTTGCTGGTCGTCCTGGGTGGTCTGGGCGACGATCAGGTCCTGCTTGCGGCTCGCCACTTCCGAGCGCGCACGCACCACGTCGAATTGGGCGATGACGCCGAGTTTGAGCTCCTCCTGGAGGTCGGAGAGGGTCTTTTCTGAAAGGTCGAGGGCGGTCTGCGATACGTTTACGGTTTCGCGCGCTGAGACCAGGTTCCAGTAAGCGGTCAAGACCGCGGTCAGGCTGGTGATCACCTGCTGGCGGAAGACGCTGTCGGCGATCTTGATCTGGTTGCGAGCGATGCGGATGAACCTGGCATTGACGCGGTAGCCAAAACCGTTCAGCAGCGGTTGCACAACGCCCACCACCATCTCGGAAGCGATCAGCGGATTGAAAACGGTTTCGAGGGAGTTAGAAGTTTGACGGTAGGTGCCGAAGCCGAAGCCGACGCTGGTGCCGGTGAGGAACCCCTCGCCGAGATACCAGGAGTAGTTGGTGGTGTGCTGGGTCAAGGTGCTGACGCCCTGGAGAAGGGAGATCCCGAGGGGCGTCGAATCCTGGTTCCAGCCGTAGGTGAATTGGGCCACCGGATCGCAGCAACCCGATCCCGAGAAGCTAAAGGCTCCGCCGCTGCCCGAGAATCCGCCGGAGGACACACTGCCGCCTCCGCCGCCGCTGCTAATGCCGCCGCCGATCGCGCCGCGGAACTCGGCCGCCGATTGGAAGGCCCCGGTGATACCGCGAGTGGCGCCGCCAGCCTGGGCGCGCAACAAGTCGGTCTGCGCAAACGCGATGTTGTAGCGCTGCACGGCGATATCGAGGTTGTTCTGGAGTGCCAAGGCGATGGCGTCGTCAACCGAGAGCTGCAGCTTGCCATCGCGGATCAACGAGTGGACGAGCTCGGAATTCGTCATGCGCGGATCGGGAACCACGGGGTTGCCGTACGGCGCAAAGATGTTGGGAAACGCGCGGCCGCGCGTGAAGTCCAGCGACGCGGTCTGGGCCGGGCGTTGGGTCGCGGCTTGTTGAGCCTCCAGACTCGTCGTGGCGAGCGGCACGGCGAGCGTCATCATAATTATGATATCAACCACAGCACCCGACCAGCGTGGGCGTGTTCTTCGCATGGCGCTTCCTCCGAATTGACGATTGTCGATAGAACGGGCTCTCAGCCGTCAGCGAGAAGGTTTCGGTTCTTTGCTGAATGCTGATAGCTGATGGCTGAGAACCCTCGTTAATCGTCCATTGAAAGCGCACGTTTGCTTCCGGTCGCGATGGTGCCTGCAAGGTTCACAAGTACTGAGGCTTACGGCAATATTGGGCTTCCCAGCCGATTCCTTTCTGTCCGGTTCCGTAACACATCGTCCCAAGAACGGACACTCGCGACCATTCTATGCGAAGCAATAACCTCCGCCGGCGATCAACTCCAGCCTTGCGGCTGCGAACCCCGTTCTTGCATCGCCACCGTATTTGCGAGGTGCAGCACGGCACTCCTGATTCTGTCGCCGAATTCCGCGCCCATTCCTGAATTCCTGTTAGAGAGAAATGGGCCCTTTCCAGAAAAACAGCGTCAAAATCGCCGTAACCCCCTGATTTAACAGCGAATATCATCCGTGGCTTCGCTTGGCTTCGTTTTCCAAACTTGACCTCAAAACCTCTGTAACCAACTGATTTAAAAGCAAGTTCACCGCCGTGGCTTCGTTTTCTACTCCAAACATAAGTTACTGACAACAAACGAGTTAAAGGGTGAAAGGTAAAGGATAAAGGGTAAACACCCCTTGTTCGTAGTCCGCCGCAACAGGCAGCAACTTCTTTTCAGCAACGGAGTGGGGACAGCGGACAAGAGACGTATTCAGCCTTTACCCTTCACCCTTCACCCTTTACCCTTTACCCTTTATCGGGCCCCTTCGTGCCGGCCAGATCGAGGGTCGCGTCCGATTCGGGAAGGGGCAGTTCAAATACTAAACCAAAGATTAAGCCTTGTCAAGAAAATTCGGCGCTTGGATCCCGGCCCGCCATTCCGGACGGTGTTCCGGCTCAATCAGGCTGGTATGCGGAATCGTGCTCGGGGTGAAGCGAGATCAATCGCAGAAAATCTCCGTTCCGGAACGCAAGCGCGCCGATTCGTTGGATGAGGCGAAGCGAATACACTTTCGCGCGGCCAGGTGACACCACCTGCGGAACACTTTGCGCGACAAAGTCGGGTCGCTTTGGTAACACCGCCTCCGGGACAGTTGGCCCCGCGCAAGAAGATCGAGGACGACCCCGTCCGCCCAGAGTACCATTTTGACGGAACCATGGAATAGGCTACCGCTTTTGCAATCCGTCCGACCCGACTCGCCGCTGCCCATCTTCGACAACCGCAGAAGAAGACAGGAGCCAGAATGAAGAGAAGAGAGCGAGACTCGAGTTGTGAAATGTCTTTCATTCTGTCTCCTGACCCCTTCATCCCCGTTTAACTATAAGAAAACAAAGCCTAATAAAATGTTTGACACGCTTCTACACAGCATGATACAAATTACTCCCGGTGCTAGTAGTCAATCGGTTAGTCTGGACCGGCTGGCGAAAGCAGCCATGGGCATCAGCAAACAACTGAAGAAATGAAAGAGCGTGGCGCGGTGTGTATGGCCCAGCTAGCTCGCGGCTCATGCCCTAGCCTAGGTCTTTCCGGATCGGCTTGAGGGGGACTTTGAGGATGCATTTCAGCGCGGCGAGGGCCTTATCCCGGATGACGTGCAGGTGACTTAAGTCGGTTGTTCACAGCGGCGATTTATCTCGCCGGGGGGGGAAATCATCGCCGATGGTTGGTAATGAGCAGCCCTGCGCTTATTTCGCGAGCGCAAGACCCAGGGTTCATTACACGACAAACTGATGTTCCAGCCCAGGTCGGTTGGCCTGCGCGGCCTTTATCGCCGGAGGGCATCGCCTCCAGGCAAACCAGCCCATGGCAGCCTTCCGGCCCGGGGGATGCGCCCATGATGTATATGCGCGCAGCCACCGGTTGATTCCGAGCGAAGGCAATAAAAGTTTGATGTCCCGTTTCGCCAAAAGAGTGCGCGTTAGAGATTGTAAGGAGGAAAGATGATTCTGACGATTGCCAATATTTCCACGCAAATCGCCGCTGCGGACTTGCAAGCCGCCGTCAACGCTATTGGCCGCCAAGTTAACGAACATTTCCAGCCGGAATGGGGCAAGACCGGAACCCTACAAGCCACCGCAGCCTCAGTGGGAAGCGGCCAAGCGCCCATCCAGGGCAACCATGACGCGATCATCTATGTGGGAGACTCATCCCAGGATCCCACCACCGGCGTTAGTCAATTGCTTGGCTACCACTCTACGAATTTCGCCAATATTCCTTATGGCTTCGTGTACCTCGATGTCTGCGCGCAAAGCGGCGAGGTTTGGACTTGCACTCTTTCGCATGAGGTACTGGAACTCCTCGCCGACCCAGACGCAACCCAGACCGTGCAGGCCCCAGACCCGCACGGCGGCGCCGGCAATGTGTCCTACGTCCTGGAGGTTTGCGATCCGACTCAGGGCGACACGTACGCGATCGACAACGTCACGGTGTGCAACTTCGTCGGCCGCGCCTATTTCGGGATGCCAGGGGGCTCGGGCGCGACCAATTACCGCAATTATCCTCTTAACGCCTTTGGTGTGCGGCCGGGAGGGTATTTCCAGTACGAAGACGGAAGTGGAGCCCGTCAGATATGGGGAGCGGAGGTCACGGACCAACAGAAAGCGGCCAAAGCGCTGATGGGAAATGGGCGTCGCAACGAGCGGCGCAAGGAGCGAATCGCCTGCTGACGGGACCTATCTCCCATACAGCAACCAGGTCCCGTGTCCGGACCATAAACCCGTTGGCATGCCATGACCATGTGCGTCATTCAGACAATCTCAAACTGGAGGATATGTTCAAATGAGAAACTCAAGATTCACAATGCTCGGCCTGTGGTGCGCGGTCTGCTTATTGGGCGCCGCGATCGCCGTCCCTGCGCAGTCTCAGAATAGTTCGGGCCAAAGCGCAACGCCCTCACCCGCCTCCAGCCCTTCGTCCGGGGGGGGATTACGAGCGGGACGGCGCCAATTGAAACCACCCTCTTCGCCTACCGGGCCCTCGCGGCTGATGCCGAAGCCGTTTCCATTGAGGTGGCCAGGGTGGCTAAAGACAAGAAGATTGTCATCGGAACGCCCGCGGACCTCGCCGCGTTCACTCAGTGGCGCGCGGTCATTTCTCAGGCAAACCTTCTGACCAACCGGGCGCAGACCATCGCCAGTACCTTCACCGGGATGGGACCATACAATTATGTACCCCCTGTGCCGATTTCCACGGTGACCAATCTCACCCCCAATTCGGCGACCGCGGGTTCAGGGTTCACTCTGACAGTTAGCGGCGCGGGCTTTATGGCAAGTTCCGTCGTGCTGTTTAACGGCGTCCGCGTGGATACCGCATTTGTCAGCCCCTCTCAGTTGACTGCGACGGTGCCGAGCAACCTGGTCGCGAACGCCGGCACGGCCAGCGTTGCCGTCCTCAACCCTTCCCAGGCGGGAGCGTTCCAAATATCCAACTCCCTGAACTTCACGATCAACGCGCGGCCTGCTGGAGCCGCACGTATCCTTGGGGCGGCGCCGCCAGCGGCAGCGGCCGGCGCGGCGCCAGCAACGGCGGCTACGACGCCGACCTCAGCCTTGACTGCGGTAACCGGGGCAATCCCCACCTTCGTCCAACTGGCGCAGTTTCTGGCCACCGCCTTCGCCGTGAACCAAACGCTGGGGCCCTATCAGGGCGCCATGACGGACGCTCCTCTCATCAATATGGTCGCGCGTCAACTGCGCTATCGCGCCGGCAATTCCAGCATCTATGTCCCGTCGGTCTATACCCCCACTCTCCTAAGGGGCTACAATCTTGAAGGAACCTATCTTTGGAACACGCTCAGCCATCTTGAAACCGCGCGCATGAACCTCGCCACGGACATCGGAACCTACAGCCAGTATCTGAGCCAGGCAAATTTCGTAACCCAGAACCCCAAATTCTACTCGGACGACGCCCTCGGCCGCGCCCTAGCCTATTCCGCCCAGGCGCAGTCGCTGCTGACTTCCGCTCAGAACATCGCCACGAGCATCGATGCCTTTGAAGCCAGTCTATTCGGTGGTCAGGCGGCGCAATCTCAACCGGCGTCGCAGAATTCGACGTCCCAGAATTCGGCTTCCCCTTCCGGCACGCAATCCCAGAACACGCAATCCAATCCCGCGGGGAACACCGGAGCGGGCACGCCGGCCACCGGCTTTAACGCCAACTCCTTGAATGCGGCGAACGCGCCGGCCCCGGCTGCGTCGCAAGCCGCCACTCCCGCCACGGGACAGGCCGGGAACATCCTTCCGCAGATCCTGGGGTCCGATTGGCTCGCCCAACAGATTTGGGGGGTTAGCGGTGACCAAGCACCGGGCAATGCGGCGCTGGATTCCGTCGATTTCCTCACCGTCCACGCCCTCGAGTCCGGCGGAACTCAACTGAACAAGACGAACATCTTTTATGGGACCCATGTCTTTTTCAGCGGCGGTTCGGTGATGACATTCTCTCTCTATGCCTCGACAGGGGATCTGAAATGCTCCGGGTTCGCCTACGACTATCGTGGCAATGTCAGGGAGAAAAATTACGAATCGGTGCTCCGCGCGCCGTTAGCGCACGATGCGATCCTCAATACTGACTTTGCATGCGGGGATTCGATTAAGTAACTGAGTCCGCCTCAGATCGTTACTGGCATGATGATGCCAAAGGTGCCGGACGCCCTTAGCCAGGAAGTGGCCACGGTAAGCGTTCTTCTGACCATGGGCTTCTCGCTTATGCAATACCCATCGCCGACTGATCAACGAATTGAGCATAGATGTAACTCGTACCATGGAGTGATCGGCCACCCTATATATGGTCTGGAAGAAAAAGGCAGGAAATCGAGCAACAGAAGGGGTGAAACATGGCAGAGCCTCTGAATGTAATCGTCGACCTATCGCACTTCAACGGAAACGTGGACTTAACCCAGGCCCAGGCGGCCTCTACGACGAGAACGGCGGCGTTGCATGGCGGAGTTCAAAGCTGCTGAGACTCATGATCGCTCGACGCGCAGAGCAAGCCGAAACAAAAGGCGAAAAAGAAAACGCGCTGTCACACGCCGGAGCAGCGGGACGGAGAATCGCCCGCCAATCCTATTGCGCTTGACCCTTCAGCTTCAGGCGACTCTTGTTCGATTCCAGGAAAGCGTGCAGCTCGTCGGCGACCTCGAGCAGGCGGCGCCACTGCTCGTAGTAGAGGGTGACGGGAAAGCGCCCCAATCCGTAGACGCTCACACCCCCTTTTTCGCTGACCCTGAACTCCAGCTTGCCACTCTTCTTGGTGCCGAGTTGCTTCTCCAGTTCGGCAATCCTGGCTTCCAATTCTTCCTTGGTCGGTTCTGACATGGGAATCATCCTCCTAACTCGACGAATGCCGTGATGTGCCGCAGCCTTGGTAGGGCCGAACGGCCTAACATTGCCGATTGGGAAGAAGGGAGTAGGGAGTAGGGAGTAGGGAAGGGAAGAACAAAACGGGCCTTTTCTTCCCTACTCCGTACTCCCTACTCCCTACTCCCTACTCCCTACTCCCTTCTTCCCGTCGAGGGCTGGCAGCCGGGACAGTAATGGCTGCTGCGCCCGCCGATCACCACGCGCCGGATCGGTCGACGACAGCGGCGGCAAGGCTCGCCGGTGCGCTGGTAAACCTTGAGGCGCGGCAGAAAATTCCCCGGCCGGCCCTCAATATCGAGATAGTCGCGGAAGCTGGTGCCTTGCAGCTCCACGGCCCGGCGAAGTACGTTCTTGACGGCGCGAAGCAGGCGGTCCGCGGCCTGGCGAGAAATGCCGCCTGCCCGAGCCAGCGGATGGATCTGAGCGGCGAATAAGGCTTCGTCCGCATAGATGTTACCCAGGCCGGCCAGCATCTGCTGGTTCAGCAGCCAGCTCTTGATGGAGCCACGACGCCCGCGCAGAGCCTCGAAGAACCGCGCGCGGGAGATCTCCGGCGCGTCAGGCCCGAGCTGTGCGAAGATCTCCTCCAACTCCCCACGCGTGCAGCAGCGCAAGCGCCCGAAACGCCGCGGGTCGCGATAGCGAATCTCTTCGCGGCCATCGTCCAAGGTGAGCCGCACGTGCGTGTGAGGCTCCACCGGAGCACCCGTCGCGTTCACCGTAAACTGGCCGGTCATGCCCAGTCGAAGCAGCAGGTAGCATGACTCGGCTGCGTTCCGCTTTCCCCCAAGCTCGATCGCAATCGCCTTGCCCTTGCGAGTGCCGCCGAGGATTTGCCGCCCTGTTACCTGCTCGGCGAATTCCTCCGGCGATCCCACGATGGTCTGCGGGTGCGACACTTCTACCGCCCTCACCCTGCGGCCGAGGACGCGCTCCTTCAGGCCCCGCAGAACGGTCTCAACTTCAGGTAGTTCCGGCATCTTGAATTACCGATTGACGATTTGAAGAAGTGAGTGGCATGACTGACTACCGAGAACCGACGCCTCTTCCAACCGTCAATCGGCAATCGGCAATTCCGGCTACACCGCCACTCTGATATCGTTCCCGTCGACTTGGACTGCATAGCTGGCAGCTCCCAGGCTGCTGTTCTGCAAGTTCTCGCCGGCGAGAATCATCGCCTGGACGCCCGGGACTCCAGCTCATGGCGACGCTAAGTGCTTACCCAAACTGAACAAACTCCGGCGCGCCCACCTGGCCGATCCGTATCGACTTCTTGAATTCCTCGATCATACTCTCGTCGAGGCGCACCTCGGTGGGCCGTTTGGCAATGCTCATGGTGTCGATCTTTTCCTGCAACCGCAGCAAGCCGTAGAAGAGGTTCTCCGGCCGCGGGGGGCAACCCACGACGTAGACGTCCACCGGCACGATCTTGTCCACGCCTTGCAGCACCGCGTAGGTGTTGAACGGCCCGCCCACACTGGAGCAGGCTCCCATGGAGATGCACCACTTCGGTTCCGGCATCTGCTCCCAGATGCGTTTCACCGCGGGCGCCATCTTGAGGGTTACCGTTCCCGACACGATCATCAGGTCCGCCTGGCGCGGGCTGGGACGAAAGACTTCAGCGCCGAACCGGGCCATATCAAACCGCGACGTGGTGGACGAGATCATCTCAATGGCGCAGCAGGCGAGGCCGAAGGTCAGCGGCCAGAGCGCTGATTTACGCGCCCAGTTGAAAACGTGGTCCACTGTCGTGATGATGAAATTCTTCTCATATCTGTTTTCGATATATCCCATTATCAGCCTCGATGGCCCAAAGCAAGTGAACGAGTCCCGATCTCGACCACACGCCTATTATACCCCTGCTGCCAACTGCCTGCTCCAGAGTTGGCCGCGATCCGCGTCTTTGAGCCTTCCACCAACGTTTCAGCCGCCGGAGGAACCTTTCGCGGCCTGCGGATTTGTCCCGTAGATCAGCAAGGCACCTTCTTCACGGAATTTGCGCAATTGCTCGGCGTCGCGGAACCAACGGCCGGTGTAAGACTCGGGCGGCGGTGTGGGGTCCGGAACGCGGCGGTGGTTCACGTCGACGAAACCGGCCGCGCTCAAGAGTTGTGCCCACTCCTCCGCCGCGAGCAGGTGGGCGGGGATCGTGAAGACCGGCCCCCACTGGTGGCAGTGCCGGTTATCACGATAGTAGTTGATGAGAATCCACGCCGAGCCACCGGGCGCGAGGACGCGGAAGACTTCGGCAATGCCCTGCGCGGGGTCGGGCCAATAGTATGCGGACTCAACGGAAATCACCTTGGCGAAGAAACCGGCGTCCCAGGGAATCCTGTCAACACCTCCGACGAGGTAGGTCAAGTTCTGGAAGGGGCCGCTCGCCCGTCGCGCCCGCTCGATCATCTGGTCCGACACGTCGATGCCGACCACCAGACCTTCCGGCACCCTGGCGCCGATCAGCCTGGGGAGCCACCCCGTCCCGCAGCCCACATCCAAGACTCGATCCGTTGGTTCGAGCTTCATGAGTTCGAGCGTGGGCAGCACGATGGGAAGATGGTCTTCCTCCATGTGGTCGCCGCGGCCCGCCTCCGCCCAGCGGTTGAATTCCTCACGCAGTTGTTGTTCTTGGGTGCTTGGAGACATTTTGGTCAGCTGGCAGCTTCACCGAGGTTTCAACCTACCACCGGAGCAGGCTTTGCGTTCTGAATCGTTACCTCCGGATCGCTCGCGGGAGGCGGAACGGGCAACCCTTGTTCGCGCAGCAGCGCGATATGCTCCTCCATGCCCCAGCGAGCCTTGTAAAGGCAATCTTCAATCGAGTTCCCGACGCCCGTGAAGCCCCCGAGGTCGGGCGAGTAAAAGCCGAAGAAGTTGGGGTCCTCGGTAGCTTCGATGACAAGGGAATACTTCAGGTCGATCATCACAGTACCGAGCCGCCCACCGCCATCAAGTCGTGGGGCAGCAACTTTTTGTCGACGGGGTCGACGACTACGCCGAGTTCCTCCAAGGCCGCCGCTCCCAGGATGGAGCCGTCCCCTGCTTCTCCAAAAACCGCGGTTGCCCCAATCGTCACGCCGTCGAGACTTAACGCAACGATTCCGGTCTCGCGGTCGACTCGTCGCCCATCCGCGAGCACAAAAGTGCGACGACCAGTGGGCTCAATGCCGATGGATTCCAGCGTTGAACGCGGGACCCAAGACATAGTTGCTCCGGTATCCACCAGGAGTTTCGGTGTGGCCGAACGCTGTGGAGCTGCTGGATTCGAAATTGTTACCTCGACTTCGAACAGTCCCATAATTGCCTCTAACGCGAAACTTTCTCGAGCAGCTCGACGAATTTTTCCTGCCGCTGGCCCTGGTCAAGCCCCAAATGCTTCTCCACGTTCTGCGTGATGTTCATGGAGCAGAATTTGGGCCCGCACATGGAGCAGTACTTGGCATCCTTGTAGTAGTCGTCGGCCAGCGTTTCGTCGTGCATGGCGCGCGCGGTTTCGGGGTCAAGCGAAAGCTCGAACTGCTTGTTCCAGTCGAAGAGGAAGCGCGCGTAGCTGAGGGCGTCGTCGCGATCGCGGGCGCCGGGGCGATGTCGCGCCAGGTCCGCGGCGTGGGCGGCGATTTTGTAGGCGATGATGCCCTGGTGGACGTCCTCCTTGTTGGGCAGGCCGAGGTGCTCCTTGGGCGTGACGTAGCAGAGCATGGAAGCGCCGTGCCAGCCGATCATAGCCGCGCCAATCGCCGATGTGATGTGGTCGTAGCCGGGCGCGATGTCGGTGACCAGCGGGCCCAGCGTGTAAAACGGGGCCTCGTGGCACAACTCCATTTCCTTATCCACTTGCAGCTTGATCTGGTCCATCGGGATGTGTCCCGGGCCTTCGATCATCACCTGCACGTTGTACTCCCAGGCCTTCCGGGTCAGCTCGCCCAGCGTCTTCAGCTCGGCAAACTGCGCGTCGTCGCTCGCGTCAGCGATGGAGCCCGGCCGCAAGCCGTCGCCGAGGGAGAACGAGACGTCGTACTTCTGGAAGATCTTGCAGATGTCCGTGAAGTGCTCGTAGAGGAAGTTCTGCCGGTTGTTTTCCACCATCCAATGCGCCAGGATTGAGCCGCCCCGGCTGACGATGCCGGTGACGCGCCGGCGCACCAACGGCACGTGCTCGCGCAGCACGCCGGCGTGGATGGTCATGTAATCGACGCCCTGTTCGGCCTGTTCTTCGATGACTTCGAGCATCACCGAGGCCGAAAGATCCTTCACGCTTCTGACGCGCGCCAGCGCCTCGTAGATGGGCACGGTGCCGATGGGCACGGGGCTCGAACGCAGAATCGCTTCGCGAATGCGGTGAATGTCGCCGCCGGTGGAGAGGTCCATCACCGTGTCGGAGCCGTACTTCACGGCGGCGCGCAGCTTTTCGACCTCGGTATCAATGTTGGAAGTGACGGCGGAGTTGCCGATGTTGGCGTTGATCTTGCACTGGGCGGCGATGCCGATCGCCATCGGCTCCAGCTCGACGTGGCGGATGTTGGCGGGGATGATCATGCGGCCACGCGCCACTTCCGAGCGGACGGTCTCCGACGCAAGGTTCTCGCGCCTCGCCACGAATTCCATTTCCTCGGTAACGATGCCCAGCCGCGCGTAGTGCATTTGCGTCACCACCGGACCGGTGCGCTTGCTCACCCATGGACTACGAATTGGAGGCAACATGGCTTCACCCCGCCTTGCAAAATTTGTTGAAGTGCGATTCAGTCTCTAGTCTACAGCCTGTGCTGGTGTTCCGCAAGCGAGGCAGGGGTGATTGCCGATTGGCGATTTCCGATTGCCCATTGAGAAAAGGAAGGGCTTGATATGACGGTCTTCCAATCGACAATCGGCAATCAGCAATCAACAATGCCATCAGCCGTGGTGCGGGCGCGGCACTCGTCGCACAGGCTGCTGCCCTTGAGGTCGATCCACTCCACCGCGTGGGAGGGCGCCATGACGCACTGGTAATCCTCGCAATGGGTGAGGCCCGAGGTATGTCCAAGCTCGTGGACTGCTTCTTTGAGCAGACGCTGGCGCAACAGCTCGGGGTCAGTGGGCAGGCCGTAGAACTCCTGCCGCAGGCGATAGGTGGAAACCACAGCACAACTGCCGTTAACCTGGGCCTCGCCGAAAACGAAGGTCAAGATGGGGATATAGAGGTCAAACGGGGTGACCCCCAGCAATCGCCAGCAGCCCGGCACGAGATGCTTCTGCATGCGGGCGAGGAGATCGGTTGAATAGTACTGCTGCCGTCCGGAGTGAAAGGAAGGCTCGGGGTCAAGGCCCGCGCTAAGCACTTCGCAGTGGACCCCAGGCTGGGAAAGGGACCGGGCAAGCTGGTTCAAGTCCAAACCTGGCCCCAGCCCCGGCCCGACGGCGCCTCGTTCGCCGATCAGCAGCAGTTGGATCAGCTTCATGGGGTTTCAACAGGCGTCTTCTTCCATCCGTATTTCTTCAGCTTGTTGTGCAGCGTGACGCGATCAATGTCCAAAACTTCAGCCGCACGCGTCTGGTTGCCGCCGCACTCTTCGAGCACGCGCAAAATGTGAAGGCGCTCCGCGTCTTCGAGCGTCCGGGCCCCGTTGGTTGGAGAGGGCAGCTTCAAAGTGAAGTCATCCTCGTGGATTTCCGGCTCCTGGGCCACCACCATGGCGCGTTCCACGGCGTTCTCCAACTCGCGCACGTTGCCGGGCCAATCGTACCTTTGGAGCAGGTCCATGGCCTTGGGCGCCACGCGCACGATCCGCTTGTTCATGCTGAGCGAGAACTTGCGCACGAAGTGGTCGACCAGCAGGGGAATATCTTCCTTGCGCTCCCGGAGCGGCGGCAGCTCAATCTGAAAGACGTTGAGCCGGTAATAGAGGTCAGGACGGAACTTGCCTTCTTCGATGAGCTGCTCCAGATGCTTGTTCGTCGCCGCCACCGTGCGGAAGTCCACCTTGATAGGCTGGTTGCTCCCCACGCGGGTGATCTCACGTTCCTGCAGGACGCGCAGCAGGTCGGTCTGAGTCTTCAGGCTGATGTCGCCAATTTCATCCAGGAAGACGGTGCCGCCCTCGGCGATTTCGAAATTGCCCTTCTTGCGATACTGCGCGCCGGTGAAAGCCCCCTTTTCGTGACCGAACAGCTCGCTTTCCAAAAGGGTCTCGGTGAGGGCGCCGCAATGAATCACCACCAGGGGATTGCATCGCCTCGGGCTCGCGGCATGAATGGCCCGCGCCACCAGCTCCTTGCCGGTGCCACTTTCGCCCGTGATCAGGACCGTGGCCTCGGTGGGGCCGACGGTTTCGATGGCTTCAAACACGCGCTTCATCGCGGCGCTCTGGCCGACGAGCTCCTGGGGGCGCGTCACAGCGGCCACCGTCTCTCGCAGCCGTACGTTCTCTTTCTCGGCGCGGCGGTGGGCCAGGGCATTGTGGACGGTGTGGGCGATGTCGTCGGGATCGAAGGGCTTGGTCACGTAGTCGTAGGCGCCGTTTTTCAGCGCCGCCACCGCCGTTTCCACGGACGCGTAACCCGTCATGATGATCACGATCAGCTCGGGGTTGATCTCGTGCAGGCGCCGCTGCAGTTCGATGCCGTCGGTCCCCGGCATCTTGATGTCCACCAGGGCCAGGTCCCAATGACCCTGGGCGAGCAGTTTGAGGGCTTGCGGAGCGCTCTCCGCCGTGCCGACCTCGTAGCCTTCTTCTTGAAACCACTTGCTCAGCGAATCGCGGACAATGGTTTCATCATCGACGATCAAGAGGGAGCCTTTTTCGTTCACGTTTGATCACCTCGCACGCCTGGGAGCGCGGCCACGTCGGCCGCCTTCTGTACTACCATTCTCGAGATTCTTCATAGTAGGTCGAATTGCCGATTTACGATTGACGATTCACAGAAAACGAAGTCCATCCCGCTCTTCAATCAGCAATCGGCAATCAGCAATCGGCAATTCGGCCCACCTTTTGTTACGGCCACAGGCCGCGCTATGTTCTTCGGGCTGGGAGGCTCGCCCTTTCAGATGCCGGCGAGACGCCCGCGCGCCCTGCGGAAGCGCCCCGCACGGGAAGGGTAATGGTAAAAGTGGTCCCACGGCCGGGGTCGGACGCCACTTCAATGCGCCCCTGGTGGTGCTCCACGATGTTCTTGGAAATCGCCAGGCCCAGGCCCACTCCATGGCCGCGCTCCTTGGTGGAAAAGAACGGCTCGAAGAGGTTGGGTAAGACCTCGGCCGGGACTCCCACGCCGTCGTCTTGAACCTGAAGCTGCACTTCAGCCGAAGCAGGCAGTTGGCGGCCGCGCAGCGTCAGGTTGCCGCCCTTGGGCATGGCGTCGATGGCATTCATGATCAGCGCCACCAGCACCTGCTCGATTTGCGACGGATCGCACTGCACGGCGGGGAGATCGCTTGCCAGGTCGAGGTGCAATTCGATGCTGCCCAGGTCGAGTTGGTGTTGCACCAGCCGGACAGAACGATCGACGATGCCGCTCAGGTCGGCCGGCTCGAAGTTGAAGGGCGTGGCGCGCGCAAACGTCAGCAGGTTCCTGACGATTTCGCCGCAGCGGCGGCTTTCCGACTCGATCAGATCGAGCGAGCTCAGCGTCTCCTCACGGCGCGACTCGTCCCATCGGGCCAGCCACTTCTTGAGCAACTTCGCGTAAGTGAGGATGCCGGCGAGCGGGTTGTTGATTTCGTGCGCCACTACTGCCGCCAGCTTGCCGATGGACGCCATCTTCTCGACGTGCAGCATGTGCTCGTGGGCACGGTTCAGCTCCTGCGTCTTTTGCTCGACCCGTGCCTCGAGTGTTTTGGCCCAGCCCGTCAAGGCGCGCTGCGCCTCGGAGAGCTCGCTGGTCATTTTGTTGAATGAATCGGCGAGCACCCCGAGCTCGTCCTGCGAATGGACGGTGAGGGAATGGCCGAGAGCCCCCTGGGTCACCTGCCGGATCCCCGTCGTCAATTCCTTGATCGGCTTGTGCACTACCAGCCAGATGAAGGCCACACTGACCAGGGAGATCAGGACGACGGCTCCTCCCGTGAAGCGGACCAGTTGCGCCTCGTGCTGGGCAAGCTGGGCATCGACCGTATCCAGCGAAAGGTCCGTGTCAATCACGCCCAGGATGCGGCGATCGGGAGGATGAGCGTGGCAACTGGCGCTGGAGCAGCTTGCGTCGTTTTCGATGGGGCGGATGGACCCGAGGACGCGGTGCCCCTGAGCGTCCCTAAAGATGCGGGCGCGGTCGGGACGATTGAGCCTGGCCAGCGGCTGAGATTGCGAGTGGCACCCGTAGCAGGCCTCGGCGCGCTTGTCCACCAGCTTGTTGACCTCGCTGGGGTCGGTGGAAAAGCTGATGCGGCCTTCTTCATTGAAAATCCGCACGCGACGGATGCCGGGCTCGCTGCCAATCGTGTGGATGCCCTCGTAGAGCGCCTCGCGGTCATTCCGCAGCATCTGGTAGCGGGTGCTGCGCTGGATAGTGTCGCCGATGCGGTCTACGGTCTGCAGCAGCGTTTCCTCGGATTGCTTTCGCTGCAGCCGCAGGTTCAAATAGCCGAACAGGGTGAAAAGGGCGACCGTGCTAAGCACCAGGCACACCGCCAGTTTGGCCGCCAGGCCCATGTGGAGTTTCGCGTACCAAGGCGCCCGGTCCTCCATAATTAACGCCTTTCAAGAAGCTCTCGGCCATCAGCTATCAGCATTCAGCAAAGCTCCAAACCAAAACTTCTTCGCTGTCGGCTGACGGCTGAAAGCTGACAGCTTGATGGCATGGAAATCAGCGAAATGATGAGAACCTTAACGGTGCCTGGCGGCGCCCGCTTTGAGCGCAGCACCGCGAGCTGGAAAGATTCCCTGCGCCTTCTGTTGCATCACTCTACGATGTACCACATGTTAGGGGAAAAGGCCATGACCGCGGTCACTGGGCAGTGTGACGGGCGTCACTTTTCGCGCAGTGGAGCAATGTCCGGTAACATCAAGCTATCAGCCGTCAGCCGTCGGCGAAAAAGTTTGGTTTGGAGCTTTGCTGACGGCTGATAGCTGACGGCTCTTTGCAACGGACAACTGACTACGGACAACGGACGCCTACATCAAGAAGAATTCCCGGGCCAATTCGCTCCACACCTGGTCAGGCAGATGGGCCGCTACATCATCCATCGCTACCCCGCCGTCTTGGGCCACCGCACCAGCCAGAGCCGGCATCCGCATTCGCAGTCGGCTGGCAGCTTCTTCCATCCACCTGCGAGCCAGCGTGCCGCTCAATAGGTTGCGGAAGCTGGTCTTGGCGTCCGGCGCCTGCACGGTCAAAAGCCACCCATCGCCGTAGGGATCGCGAGCCGGCAGCGCCTTATCGGTGAGAAGGGCATCGTTGACGCCGGTGACCTCGCCCTCAATCGGGGAAACCAGCTCAGCCTTGCTGCCGCCTCTCAGGACCGTCACGATCTTCTGCCCCTGGCGAATCCACTGGCCGCGCTTCGGCAGGGTTATCTCTTCGATCTTGCCAATCAGGCGCGCGGCGAAATCGTCGAGACCCACGCGCACCATGCTGGGGCTCTCAGCCAGGGCCCACGTGTGTCCCGGGTGATAGCGCAGATTCTCACGAACCTCGAATCCGCCAACGACGGCGGGTTGCAGTTTCGGCGCGTGGACCGCTTGTCGCTCGCGGGCAAGGACGGGTACCACACCGCGCTTCCGGCTGCGGACATAATCGATTGTTAGAAAGACCACGATTGTTGCCAGAACCAGTAGAACTGTCATCTCAACACCTCCCGGCGGGCTTTCACGACCTGCTCTCGCCTAGTGGGAGAGCACGAGAAGGGCCGGAAAGGTATATTCGTAGCTGATGGCCGTGATGCATTGAAAGCAGGGGGCTTGCGACAAAGCCGTCTGGTTTTGTGTAGCATGGATCCTCAGCGAGCGTTGTTGAGATTTGCATCAGATCGGACACGGCTTAGGGGACGCCGTCGCGTTATCACCAAGCAGGTGCAGCAACTTGGCCTCGGGCCATGCCGATGAAGAATTCAACGAAGGATTGGTGTGAAATTCAGCGCCATCCTCCTTGGCGTGCGCTACGAATGGTGGCGTTCCAAGACAGAATACAAGGCCGGCATCACCAGAAGTGTGACGAAGGTGGAAAGAGTGAGCCCACCAATCACCGCCAGGGCCAGAGGTTTCTGCAATTCCGCTCCGGAACCCAGGCCCACAGCAAGAGGCAGTAACCCAAAGAGCGTGCACAGGGTGGTCATCAGAATCGGCCGCACGCGGATCTTTCCCGCGGCCACCAACGCTTCGCGAAGGGGCATTCCCTGCTCTTCCCACAATTTGTGCACGTATTCAAAGAGGATGATGCCGTTCTTCACGACCAAACCCACGAGCAGAATGATCCCCATGAATGAGGAAACATTCAGCGCTGTGCCCGTAGCCAGCAGCATGGCGAAGACCCCCAGAACTGATAGGGGAGCGGCCGACATGATGATCAAGGCCGGCGGGAAGGCGCGGAACTGAATTACCAGGACAATAAAAACCGCGCCGAGCGCCAAGGCCAGAACGGCAAGCAAATCCTGGAAAGACCTCCGTTGGCTTTCGTACAGGCCTCCAATCTCGTAGTTTGTCCCCACCGGGAAATCGATGGTATCCAAAACGTTATGGACATCGCGGATAACGCTCCCCAGGCCGCGATTCACCAATCCCGCTTGCAGGTCCACCATCAAGCGCTGGTTCTCCCGCATCAGTTGATCTTCACCTTGCACCGATTCCACGCGGGCCAAGGCGGAGAGCGGCACGGTCTGTTTGGCCGGTGTCAAAATGGGAAACTGGCGCACATCATCATAGTTGTAGCGAAACGAATCGGGAAAACGCACGCGAATATCGACGGTCCGGTCGCTCAGCCGCAACCCGGGTTGCTCCAATCCCAGAAGTCCGGCGCTGACTTGTTGCGACACCTGCTCAACCGTCAATCCAAGGCGTTCGGCGACTACGGCATCCACATTGATCACGCTCTCGGGATTCCCCTTCTGAATTCCTATGTAATCAAGCCCTGGGATCTTCTGAAGCTGGGGCCCAATTTCTTCCGCAAGCCGATCCAAAACCTTCAGGTCGCTGCCAAAGATCTTCACTTCCACCGGGCTGGGACTGCCCTCCATGTCACCAATCATGTCCTGGAGAACCTGCGTGAACTCGACGCGCACGCCGGGCACACTCGCCAGGATGTTGGTTTTGAGCGCGTCCATGGTTTCTTCAATCCCGCGCTCGCGTTGGGCGCGAGGCTTCAATTTGACCACGATCTCACCAACATTCTGTTCCGTGGCAAACGGCCCCATCTCCGCTCCCGTGCGTCGAAGGAAGGAGGCTGTCTCCGGCGTCGCGCGAACCTGTTCCTCGAGTAAGTGGTTGATGTGATTCGTCTCTGCCAGGGAAGTCCCGGGAGGTGTCCAGGCGTCCAGAACGAAGCCGCCTTCGTCCATTTCGGGCAGGAATCCAGTTTCCAGCCGGGTGCCCAGGAACACGCTGAGTCCTATGGAAACGACGACCGCAGCCGTCACGACAATTCGATGGCGCAACGCCCAGCGCACCAGCCATTCGTAACCGCGGTAAACCGGCTGGATAAATCGCTCCGATTTCGGTTGGTGATGGCGCGGCTTCAGAAATTGCTCCGCCAAAAGAGGAATCAGCACCACGGCGAGAATCAGCGAAAGGGTTACGGAAATGACCAGGGTCTGGCAGAGCGCCGAAAAGAACTCGCCCACTACCCCCTTGAGCAGGCTCAGGGGCGCAAACACGACCACGGTAGTTACCGTCGATCCGACCACCGGTCCCAGCAACTCCCGCGTGCCCCGCTCGGCAGCTTGGGCCGGGGAATCGCCCACGCCGAGGTGCCGATAGATATTCTCAACAATGACCACCGCATCGTCGATGATTAAGCCGATGGCGATCGCCAATCCGCCCAAGGACATCAGATTGAGCGTGCCGCCGAGAAGCTTCATGAAGAAGAAAGTCCCGATGACGGCAATGGGCAAGCTCACGGCGGCGATGAGGGTCGAACGGCCTTCGCGAAGAAACAGGAAAAGGACGAGTACGGCCAGTAGAGCGCCGAGCAGAACCGCATCGCGCACGCTGGCCACGGCTTCGCGAACGAATTCCGCCAGGTCGTACGCCACCGACAGGTGCAGCGTCGAGGGAATTGTCGACCCCAAATGGGCGGCCAACGCCTTCACCTGATCGGCCACCTGGAGGATGTTCCCTCCAATCTGCCGGGAAATGCTGATAAGCGCCCCCGGTTGGCCATTCCCATAAACCAGAATACGCGGATCTTTAACGCCGTCAAGAACTTCGGCGATATCGCGGAGGCGAAGCGGCGATCCATTGTCGACCGCTACCACCGTGTTGCGAATTTCCTCCAAATCATGAAACTGCCCCGTCGCCAGAACGAGGTATCGGGAGTAGTCTTTGTCCAGCCTTCCCACTGAATTGACCTGATTGGTGGCGCGCAGGCGATCGGCAATTTCCGGGAGCGAGATTCGATGGGCCAGCATTTTCTGCGGGTCCACAATCACCGACACTTCCCGCTGGTTGCTCGCCTGAACTTCCACCTGGGATACATCCGGGACCCGGCTGAACGTCGGACGCAAGTCGTAGTAGGCATAGTCACGCAGATCCGCGCCCGGCACGTTTCCGGTAAGGACCATCATCAGGACAGGCCAATCCGTGGGGGTAATGCGCTCGACGGTGATTTCCGTTTCGGGGGGAAGGTCCCCGCGGATGTCGCTGACATGGGCTTGCGTGAGCTGAAGGGCATATTGCATGTCCGTGTCAGCCTTGAATTGCACGGAAACTTCTACGGCGCCCCGAATCGTTCGCGAGCGCACCCGCTGCGCACCCAGGACCGTCTTGGCCGCTTCCTCCAGCGGACAGGTCACATTCAAAAGCATGTTTTGAGGGGAGAGGTCACCCGAATGAGCGACGATGACGATGCGGGGAAACGACAACTCGGGGTAAACGTTGCTGGGCAGGCGGAAAGCAGCAACCAAGCCGGCAACAAAAAGCGCGGCCGTCAGCAAGTAAACCGCGCGGCGGTTCTCGTGGCAGAAACGCACAACATTCATGGCTTGACCTTGATCGCTGCGCCCGACCCCAAGCCGTATGCTCCCGTGAGTACGACGACTTCGCCTTCTTCCGCTCCGGAGAGCAATTCCACGCGCTCGTGGGTTTCGATTCCCAGCTTCACCGGAACCGCCTCCGCCTTGTCCGCGTGAACGCGGAAGATCCGTGGCTGACCTTCCGCATCGCGATAAACCGCCGCGGGCTTCACCATCAGGGCTTGCTTGTGCGTCTCCAGGGGAATCTGTGTGGTCAGGAACATTCCAAGCCGCAGCAATCCGGCGGCATTGGTGATACGGATCCGCACGAGGCCCACATTGGTTGTAGGATCAACGGCAGGTGAGATCGCCGCCACGCGGCCGCTAAAATCCGTGTTCGGAAATGCGTCCGTTCGCACCGGCAGGATTTGGCCCACGTGAATTTTCGGCAAATAAACCTCCGGCACATTTCCAAAAAGTTCCACTTCCGCGGCATTGGCAACCTCGAAGATCGGTTGTGCGCCCGTGCCGTCAACCTGCTCGCCGGCGCTCACTAGACGCTTGACGACCGTGCCACTGAGAGGAGACTTTACCTCGGTCCGTGACAGTTGCAAGCCTGCAAGGGCGGTGGCGGATTGCGCTTGCTTCAGGGCCGCTTCTGCCACGCGCTCCGCCATCACCGCGTCTTCCAGGTCCTTGCGGGCCGAGATCCCCCGCTCGACCAGGTCGGCCTCGCGCTTCCGATTGAGGCGGGCATTTTCAAGACTGGCGTTGGCCTGATCGACGCTGGCTTGGGCTTGTTGCAGTTGGTCGCGGTAGGAGTGATCTTCGATTTTCGCCAACACCGAGCCTTCTTTCACCTGGTCGCCCTCCGCCACCAGCATGGCCGAGATGCGCCCCGGGACTAGCGCGCTCACTTTAGCGTCGCGATTGGGCAAGGCCGCAATCGTCCCACTGACCGCGAGGGTCGAACTGATGTCGCCTCGGATGACTTTGGTCAGAGTGACTTCCACAACGGTGTTGGCAGGAGTTTCGGAGTTGCCCGCGCCTTCATCACCGGCAGGTGACTTTGAGCAGGCGAACAGGCTCAGCAGCATGAGGAAGAGCAAGCCACAGTGCAATCGGAGGTGATTAATTCGTCGTGTCGTAGGCATGGGCAGCTACTTTGGATCGATGGATGTACCCACTATTTCTTCCAGTCCGGCGAAAGCGCTCTGCACCGTCATGAGGCTCTGGAGGTAACTTTGCTCCACATCCTGAACACTGCGTTGCGCGGTCAGGACCATGAGGATGCCCGCTTTGCCGGCGCGATAACTCTGCTCCGCCAGACTTTCAAGCTGCTGCGCGACCGGGATCAGAGTGGCGCGATAGATTTCTGCCTGAGTGCGCTGTGCGTCCAGATCGAAGTATGCGGTTTCCACTCGCGCCGCCACCGATCGCTTTGTGGCGGCTTCCTCCGAATCCAGGAGGTGCTGTGTGGCAACGGATTGGGCGATTTCGCCCTGATTGCGCGTGAAGATGGGGAGCGGCACCGAAAGCTGGCTCCGTGGCCCCATTCGGAAATCGTGAGGAGCATTGAAATCCATTCCAACTTCCAGATCGGCATTGGGAATCCGTTCGGCTTTCAACAACGCCCGGCGGCTTTCTTCCACCTTTTCCTCCTGCATGACGTGCCGCAAATCCGGGTTGGAATTGTAAGCAAGCTGGATCATTTCGGGAAGCGAAACTACGGGCGGTAGGTCCTGGAGTGCCTCGGCCGTCTCCCAATCGGTGGTGGCAGGCTCATCCACCAGGGCATTCAATTGACTGAGTGAAATTTTCTCCTCCTGCTGCGCGACCTTGTAATCCGCCTGCGCGCGCGCGACCTCCAGCCCCGCTTCAATGACTTCCAATTGCGCCACATCTCCGGCGTTGAATCGATCTTGCGCAATCTGCTCCAGCCTTTTGGCCAATTCGAGGATGTGCTCCCGCCGCTGGGATTCCGCCCGCGAGAAAGTCAATTGGAAGTAGGCCTCGCGGGTCTGCCGCCGGATTTGCCGCTCCAAGGCGGCGATCTCCAGGTCGGTCAGCGCTCCTTCCTGATGGGCCACGTCAATCCGCCGGCCGCGCTTCCCGCCCAGTTCCAAGGGTTGATCCACGAACACCCCTTCGTGTGGCTCGTCCCGCAACGCGGTGAAGTTGAAAGTAGGGTTGGGTCGCTGCCGTGCGATTTGCACGCCTGCCTGCGAGACGGCTTGCCGCTGCCGCGCGGCTAGCAGGTCGAGGTTCTGCTTGCCCGCGAGATCCAGGGCCATCTGGAGTGAAAGTCGGTTCGCAGGTTGAGACCATGCCACCCCGCACACCCAAACCACCAGCATCGCTGCTGATGTTAACATCTTTCCTCTCATGGAAGCACCACTCCCCTCGCTCATTCTCACTCAAGCTTGCAACTGACAAGCTCATCTTAGCTTTAGGATTTGAAAAAGCCGAGGGCTTTTGTGGGGCCACAGAGAACTGTAAGCATCCCTGATTCGATGGAGGGAAGGGTTACACCCAGGTACTTGGGGGAACAGCTGTCCCCACCCATCTGGCCCCATCATCCCCTTCACAGATTTCGCCTACCGGAGTTGGCGTGCCTCCTACCGCTTTCTTCGAGATTTCGCTTCCCTTTGCGAATATCATCGTCCCCTTCTGAATCGCTCGGGACTAGCAAGGGGCGCGCTATCCCGGTTGCGCAGCTCAAGGAGAAAAGGCGCAAGAAGTTTCAAAATGGAACGTTTACTCGTCGCAGTGTTTGGCTTATTGCTGGCTTCACAAACGCGGGCTCAGGCGTCCGCGGGAGAGGGATGGATCGCACTTTTCAATGGAAAGGACCTGCCCCCCCCGGCTGGGGCTCTTGGCAATTCATGGGGTTTCTGATAATTCTATAGTGTAACGCTATGGCGCGGCCCGGCAGGCGCGAGCAGCACGCCTCGCGATAACGGGCTACGGCCTACAAGGAAAAGCCACATGATTGAAGTGGAACATGTCACGAAGCGGTATGGCCCGACGCTGGCCGTGTCCGACCTCAGCTTTGAGGTCCAGAAGGGCGAGATTCTGGGATTTCTGGGGCCCAATGGCGCCGGGAAAACCACCACCATGCGGATCATCACCGGCTATCTCCCGGCGAGCGAAGGCACGGTGCGCGTGGCCGGCTTCGATGTGGCCGAGGAGCCGCTCGAAGTGAAGAGGCGTATCGGCTACCTGCCCGAGTCGCCGCCCGTCTACCCTGACATGACGGTGACCGAATATCTCGCTTTTGTCGGACGGATCAAGGGCGTTCCGCGGGCGGACTTGAAAAAGCGAGTCGACGAAATCTGCGAAAGGACTGCGGTCGCCGATGTGCGCGACCGGCAGATCGGCAAGCTCTCGAAGGGCTATCGGCAGCGCGTCGGCCTGGCGCAGGCGCTCATTCACAATCCGGACGTGCTGATCCTCGATGAGCCGACGGCCGGCCTCGACCCGAAGCAAATCATCGAGACGCGCGAGCTGATCAAGGGGCTCGCCGGGCAGCACACCATTGTCCTGAGTACCCACATCCTGCCGGAGGTTTCGAAGACCTGCCAGCGAGTGGTGGTGATCAACGCCGGGCGCATCGCGGCAGTGGGAGAGCCCGACGAGCTGACGCGGCGGCTGCAAGGCTTTGAGACGGTCCTCGTGACTGCCGAGGGGCCTGGCGGTGAAATCAAGAGCAAGCTCGAGCGCGTGACCGGCGTCAACTTGGTGGAGCAGCGCGAGGCGACGGACGGCCGCGCCACGTTCGAGGTTCACGCCGAGAAAGGCCATGACGTCCGCGCCGAGCTGGCCCGCGCCGTGGTGGAGTCCCGGTGGAACCTGCTGGAACTCAAGACGAGCGGGCTGAGCCTGGAAGACATCTTCTTGAAATTGACGACTGAGGATTCGGCCGGCACGGAAGGATTAACCACAGAGGCACAGAGACACAGAGAAAAGACTCAGACGAGTTGAAAGAGAGAATGGGGAACGCGCTGGCTGAGGAGGCCAGTTAGGGGTCGACGGGCACGGTTCTTCAAAACAACAGGCGTATGTTCGTTGAAACAAGCAGAAGAGACAAGGCGGACCCCTTAACCGACAAGGTCATCGGTTCGGCAATCGAGGTTCACCGGCATCTCGGGCCGGGGTTGTTGGAGTCGGCTTACGAGGAGTGCCTCTCCTGGGAACTGAGGGCATCGGGTCTCGCATTCGCGCGACAGGTTCCGCTCCCGGTCGTCTACAAAGACGTGCGACTCGACCTCGGGTATCGGCTCGATCTTGTGGTTGAGAATCAGTTGGTCGTGGAGTTGAAAACGGTTGAAAAGCTTCTGCCGATTCATGCAGCCCAACTACTGACGTATTTGAAGCTGGGACACTTCAGGACCGGCCTGCTCTTGAATTTTCAATCGGCGGTACTCAAAGACGGCATCAAGAGAATGGTCTTGTAATTCGTGTTCTCTTCTCTGTGTCTCTGTGCCTCTGTGGTTACTCAAAGGAGTCGAAATGCGTAACATTCTTGCGGTGGCGGGGAAAGAGCTCCGGACCTACTTTCATTCGCCCATTGCCTACCTGGTGATGACCCTTTACGCAGTGCTCTGCGGCTTTTTCTTTCTCAGCATCACCAGCCGCTTTGTCATGCTCAACCTCCGCATGCAGATGATGGGCGGGATGGGCGCTCCTCCCATAAGCCTGAATGAGATGATCATCCGCGGGTTGCTGGAAGGCGTCCTGACGGTAGTGCTGCTGCTCTTGATTCCGCTCATCACCATGCGGCTCTACGCTGAGGAGAAGCGGTCCGGCACGATGGAGTTGCTCTTGACCTCGCCCCTGACCGACATGGAGATCATCCTGGGCAAATTCCTGGGCGCGCTGGCGCTCTACGTGGTGCTGGTCATCCTCACCTTCCTTTACATCGGCGTGCTGTTCGTTTATGGAAATCCCAACCCCAAGCCCGTGCTGGCGAATGCGCTGGGCTTGCTACTCTACGGAGGCGCGCTGCTGGCGCTTGGCATGTGGTTTTCCACTTTCACCAAAAACCAGATCGTTGCCGGCACCGTCGGCCTGGTCGTCTTCCTCCTGCTCTACGTGCTGGATTGGGTCACGGAATACTCGAGCGGGGCGGTCAGCCGGGTCCTCTCGTATATGGCGCTGACGACGCATTTCGATAATTTTGCCAAAGGGGTCATCGATTTGAGTGACGTGGTTTATTACCTTTCTGTGATCATTGTTGGAATTTTCCTCACCGCGCGCTCGGTCGAGACTCTGAAGGGGGCGTAACCATGGCAGAGAACCAAAAGAGGGTGAAGGCCGGCCGTATTCTGGCAGGCACGAACCTCGCCATCTACACGATCGTCTTCCTTGCCATCGTGGTGCTGGTGAATTGGTTTGTGGATCGCCACGACCGGCACTGGGACCTGACGCCTAACAAGCAGTACAGCCTTTCTCCCCAGACGCTCAAGCTCCTCAAGGGGCTCGACCGCGACGTCACGATTTACGCTTTCGACCGCAAGGACGCCTTCCGCGAAAGCCGCGACCTCCTGAACAATTACTCCTCAGCGTCCCATCGTGTCACGGTGCGATACGTTGATCCAGACCGCGAGCCCGGTCTCGCCAGGCAATACGGGGTTCGGACCTACAGCAGCGTGGTGGTAGCGGCAGCCGACCGTCACTACGAGGCACAGGGCCAGACCGAAGAAGGCATTACCAATGCTCTCATTCGCGTGTTGAAAGGCCAGAAGACGGTGTACTTTGTCGGAGGCCACAAAGAAAGGGACCTGGAGAATACGGACCGCAGCGGCTACGATCGTGTGAAGAAGGCAATCGAAAACGAAAACTACCAGGTCAAGACTCTGACCCTGCTGCAGAAGAACGAGATTCCGGCGGATTGCTCCCTGCTGGTGATTGCCGGCCCGCAGTACGACTACGTGCAGCCGGAGATCGACACCATTGAGAAATACGTCCAGGACGGCGGGCGTGTACTGGCGATGCTTGACCCTGGGGTCGAGCTGCCCAACCTCGGCAAGATGCTGGCCAACTGGAACCTGACGATTCAGAACGACCTGGTGATCGACGAGAACCCGGTGGCGCAGATATTCGGCACCAGCCCTGCCATGCCGGTGATCCTGAAGTACGGCACGAGTCCCGTCGTTCAACCGCTCGAGCAAACTGCGACTCTCTTTCCCTTTTCGCGCTCTTTCGTGATCGGCAAGGATTTGAAGGCCGGCGTGACCGACGACTCTCTCTGTGAGACGTCAGCGGCCAGTTTCGGCGTCGCGGACTTTAATCCCAAGATGGAGAAAGTCTCATTCCGGCCCGGCAAGGACTACAAGGGCCCGCTCACCGTGGCCGTCGCCGGCACGCTCACCGGCGGGAAGACTGAAGGCCGCTTTGTTGCTCTCGGCACTTCGTCCCTCGCCGCCAACGTCTACCTCAACTTCCAGGGGAATCGCGACTTTTTCATGAACTCGATCAACTGGCTCAGCGCGGAGGAGGACCTGATCTCCATCCGGCCCAAGCCGCCTGAGTCCCAGCACCTGAACCTGACGCAGGCACAGATGAGCAAGATCCTCTATCTGGGTGTGATCGGCTTGCCGCTGCTCATCATCCTGGTGGGGGTGAGCGTGTGGTGGGGTCGCCGATGAAGAAGAAGTATCTGAACACGGTGATTGCCCTCATTGTCCTCGGGGTGCTCGCCGGTGCGATGGCCTGGTACAACAAGCGCCAGAGTCGCGAGCCACCCAAGACCACATCGAAAACGGAAGAGAAGATTTTCCCCGTCGATGCGAAGAACATTGTTTCTTTCACCGTGACTTCGCGGGACGGGAAGAAGTACACCTGCCGCCGCGATGGCTCCACGTGGAGCATCGTGGAACCGCAGAAGACTGCCGCTGACGCAACCGCGCTCGACGGATTTCTCAACAGCCTGACCACCGCCACCGTGAGCGAAGTGGTCGACGAACATCCCGCGAGCCTCAAGGACTTTGGACTTGATCCGCCCGCCACCGCCATCGCCGTCTCGACCGATGCCAAGCCGGCGGCGCTCACCCTGCTGCTTGGCGACGAGACCCCCACCAGCGGCGGTCTTTACGCACAGGTGGCCGGAAATCCGCGCGTCATCACCCTGGCGAGCTACCTGAAGTCGTCGCTGGAAAAAAGTATGTTCGACTTGCGGGACAAGCGCGTCGTAACGCTGAACGTCGACCAACTGCAGAAGATCGAGGTGGAATCGAAGGGGAAGACATGGACGATTGCCAGGAATCCCGAAGGCGTATGGGACCTCGTGCTGCCCCCGCCGGTGCGCGCCGATCACTTCAGCGTCGATGAGCTTGTGAGCCAGCTCCGCACCGCCGCCATGCAGGCCATCGTCGCCGAGGACAAGAAGGGCGAGAGCAAGTATGGATTCGGCTCTCCCGCCCTCCGCATCACGTTGACCGGCTCCGGAGGCACGCAAACCCTGACGCTGGGAAAGAAGGACGGCGACAACTACGACGCCGTGAACTCGGCGCTCGATCCCATCTTCACACTGAGTTCGAACTTTCTTACCCAGTTCCAGAAAGAGCCTGCCGACCTGCGCGACAAGGGGCTGTTTGCGTTCTCGGCCTTCGACGCCAAGCGCCTTGAGATAACCACGCCGCAAGGCCATCGGACCTTCGAGCAGAAGAACAACAAGTGGAAGCAAACCTCGCCCAGCGCCAAGGATGAGCCGAGCGATAAGATGGAGTCCTTGTTGAACGACCTGCGCGACCTGCGCGCCGAATCGTTCCCCAAGACCAGCCCCGAGAACTTGGCGGCGTTTGGCTTGACAAGGCCGGGCTACACGTTCCAGGTCCAGTTCGGCGCGAAGAACCAGACTGAAACCGTCGAAGTGGCGAAGGTCGGCGACCACGTCTACGCGCGGCGGTCCACGGACCCGCTGCCTTCCGAACTCCCGAAAAACGCCCTCGACTCCATCGACAAAGACTTAGGTGCGTTGTGAAGAATTGAGTCATTGAGCCATTGAGTCATTGGGCCATTAGGAAGAGAAGAAGGTCCTCAAACGGGTCGACCACTCAATGGTCCAATGGCTCAATGACTCAATGACTCAATCTCGATGGCCATCCCCAGTCCACCCGAGACGCAGAGTGTGGCCAACCCCCGCCGCGCCTGCCGTTTCTTCATTTCGTGCAGCAGCGTCACCGTGATGCGCGCGCCCGTGCACCCGATCGGGTGCCCCAGAGCGATGGCGCCGCCATTCACGTTCAGCCGCCGGCGATCAAAATGCAGCTCGCGGTCACAGGCCAGGACCTGGGCTGCAAAAGCTTCGTTCAACTCCACCAGGTCGTAGTCGTCGAGCTGCCGCCCGGTCTTGGCGAGAAGTTTCTTGACCGCCGGCACCGGCCCGATACCCATCAAGCGCGGCTCAACGCCGGTGGCCGCCGCTTCCATAAGGCGCGCCAACGGCCGGACCCCGGCCCGCCCGGCGCGAATGGTCCGCTCCTCCGAGGCTAGGACGAGAGCCGCGGCGCCGTCGGTAATCCCGGACGAGTTTCCCGCCGTGATCGTGCCCGTCTTGCTGAACACGGGCGGCAGCTTGGCGAGGGATTCGGCCGTGGTCCCAAACCGGGGGTGCTCATCCACAGCGAAAACGCGCGCGCCTTTCTTGTCCTTGATGGTCACCGGCGCCACCTCGTCCGCGAACCGCCCGGACTCGAGGGCCCGCCGGGCGCGCTCCTGACTCATAAGCGCGTAGCCGTCCTGCTCCAGGCGCGTGATGTGATACTGCTCGGCCAGGACCTCGGCCGTCTCGCCCATCGCCATTCTCGCGAGCGGGCACAGGAAGCCGTCGCGGTACATTCCGTCCACCAGTTCCTGATGCCCAAGCCGCGCCCCCCAGCGGGCGCCGTCAAGAAAATAAGGCACGCGGCTCAGGGCCTCGGTGCCGCCCACGAGAACTGCATCGGCGTTGCCCAGCAAGATCTCCTGATACCCGAGGACAATCGCCTTCATTCCTGAGGCGCACGCCTGATTGACGGTGTAGGCCGGGACGCGATGGGGCACGCCGGCGCGCACCGCAATCTGACGCGCCGGGTTGGGACCGTTGCCGGCCTGCCGCGCGTGACCGAAGATCACTTCGTCGATCTCCTCGGCCGGCACTCCGGCGCGTTCGATCGCAGCGCGGGCAGCGATCACGCCGAGGTCAGGCGCCGTAAAATCACGGAGCGAGCCGCCGTATTTTCCGATCGGCGTGCGCACCGCACTGAGAATAAAGACGGCTCTTTTCATTGACCTAGAAAGCTCGTATCCGCGTAGGCGTCGATCAGTGTTGGCCTCGCGCCCACGACACCAATTCCTTGCCGCTGATCTCCACCACCTTGTCGCCGAAAATCTCCTTTTGGATGGCCAGAAAGTCCGGATAGACCCGCGCCCGCTCAGGTTTCACAGGAACCAGTCGCGCCACCACCTGCTTTCGTTTGGTGATCTGAACCTCCTCGCCTTCGCGCAGCCGCGCCTCAACTTCAGGGAAGCGGTAACGCAAGTCACGAACGGTGGCTGTTTTCATGTGATCCATTGTAGCATCACAGGTCCTTGCGGTCTCGAGCCGGACGAAGGGTGGTATCGCGCGCGACAACCTGCAACCTTTTCGGCGACCCAAGAGATGAAATAGGCTAAAATCAAATCGAAAGGAGCCCTCATGACTCGAAGAATCCACCTCCTGTTGGGGTTGGCGTTGATCGGCGCCACCGCTGTGGCGCAGACTCCGACTGCTCCCATCTATGACGAGCGCGCCGACGCGCATCAGGCCATCACCGCGGCGATTGCCTCCGCCTCGAAAACCCACAAGAACGTGGTGCTCGACTTTGGCGCCAACTGGTGCTTCGATTGCCACGCCCTCGATGCGCAGATGCACAAGCCCGAGCTCGCCTCCATCGTCGAGAAGAGCTTCGTCGTGGTGCACGTCGATGTGGGCAGGTTCACCAAAAATCTTGACCTGGCTGAGAAGTATCACGTGCCACTTAAGAAGGGCATCCCCGCCCTTGCCGTTCTGGACGCTGACGGCAAGCTGCTGTACGCCCAGGACCAGGGCCAGTTCGAAGACGCCCGCCACATGACCTTTGACGACATCAAGGCCTTTTTTGTGAAGTGGAAGCCGTGAGGAGAATTGCCGATTTACGATTGCCGATTGCCGATTCACCCAGAGGGAAGGCCATCCCGCTCTTCAATCAGCAATCGGCAATCAGCAATCGGCAATTCGACCCGCGGTAACAATCTCCTTTGCTAGGATACAGCTATGGCTTCATTTCCAGTCACACCGCGGACCCTCATCACGCGCCTTCCGAAGCGCGGTGAATACGACCGCGACGCCATTTATCAGATCCTGGACGAGGGCTTTATCTGCCACGTCGGATTCACCGTGGACAGCCAGCCCTATGTCATCCCGACCGCTTATGCGCGGGTGGGGGACGCTCTCTATCTTCACGGCTCACCAGCCAGCCGGATGCTGCGGAACACGGCGCAGGGCGTCAGCGTCTCAGTCGCCGTGACCCTTGTTGACGGCCTGGTTCTGGCCCGCTCCGCCTTCCACCACTCGATCAACTATCGGTCGGTGGTCGTGCTGGGAACGGCGGAAGTCATCAGCGACGAGCAGGAAAAGATGGAAGCGCTCCGCGCCTTTACGGAGCACCTGATTCCCGGCCGCTGGCACGACGTTCGTCCGCCCCATCAACTTGAGCTCGCCGCCACCCTGGTCCTCCGCCTGCCCTTGAACGAAGCCTCGGCCAAAATTCGCACCGGGCCGCCCCTCGACGATGAGGCCGATTACGACCTGCCAGTCTGGGCAGGCGTTCTGCCCCTGCGCCTCACCAGCGATGCTCCCCTCGCCGACCCGAAGATGCGGTCGGAACTGGAAGTGCCGAAGTACGTGACGGCATACTCCAGGAAGAAGTGACGAGTGACAAGTGACGAGTGACGAGCCGAAGACTCCACATCGTCTGGTTCGTTGCGTATCACTTGTCGCCGCCTTACTCGCCACTTGCCACTGGCGCTGCTCGCCACTTGTCACTGCTTCTCATACTGTATAGAGTCCGTATCATCTGGCATAATCCACCTATGGTGCCGAGCATCAAGCGTCCGGAAGCCGGGCACCTGGCGCGCGAACTTGCAAGCCGACCGGCGAAACCGTTCAGAACGCCACCGCGCTCGAGCGCGGAAGCGGACAGCAACTTTGGAATGCGAGCAGTGAATCAACTTCCCCCCTGCTTTCCTCGCTGCGCTGGTCGGTTTCTGGCGCTCGCGATCTTGACGCTGGCCACCGGTTCCGGCGCCGCGGCGCAAAGCTCCAACGCGCCTGGACTCCAGGGCCACGAGGCCCCTCCGTTTCACCAGCCTGGCGGAGCTGAGTCTGAGGGTGCCCGCAACACGTTCGTGGATTTGCCTCCTGCCAAGCTGCTGAAGGCAGTCCCCGAACTCAAGCATCTGCAACCCGAAGAGAGCCAGGACGTGCTGCCGCAGATCTTGATGCGGGTGGGAGCCACTGTCGCTTCCTTTTTCGATACCTTCTCTAATGTGACTTGTAAAGAACGCGTGATCTCCGCGCTTGCTACTCGCGCGGGTGAGGTCGAGCTGGGTTACGATCTTCACTTCAATTATGTGGCTTTGCCTGTTCGGGGCGCCGACAGGACCAGCCTCCGGGAGTTTCGCACCGATTCCAGGGGCGCGCCGGTCCCGCCCCAGTCCATACAAGGGATCGTCACGGTTGGATTCGTCTCCGACTTGAAGCATTTTCATCCCGACTACCAGTCTGACGCCCGCTTCCGCTACCTGGGCCGTGAGGTGATGAACGGGCAGGACACCCACGTCGTCGCCTTCGCCCAACGGCCTGCGGTGGCGAGGCACCCAGCCTTCGTCGAGTTGGGCGAGCAGCGCGGAACTGTTTTCGTACAAGGCGTGGCGTGGATCGACCCGGAGAGCTTCAGGATACTCCGCCTGTGGACCGACATCCTGCAACCGGAGTTGAGCGTCGGCTTGCTGAAGAAAACCACCGACGTCGAATACTCCGAAGTCACTTTCAAGGAGGGCGGCAAAACCCTGTGGCTGCCCCGCGAGGCGACGGTAAGCGGACAAATGCACGGTTACACCTTCCACAACCACCACCACTACTCGGACTACCGGCTCTTCAGCGTCAAGGCCGAGGAGAACCAGAAGGGCCCCTGAGGCCGTTGGAGAGCAAACACGCGTCTCGGGGAAGCATCACCGACTCCGAAGATTGTGCCGCCCAGTTTAGCGGAGAGTTGAGCAAGACAACTGTTTGGGGAAATCAACCAGCCGATCATGACTCAACCTAGTTGGGACCAGTCTTGGTGGTTCCTGGCGGTTCCAGCCCGGACAGTTTGAAATCCGAGTAGCGGTGACGATTGCGAAAAATCTGGTCGCCCCAATCGACTGTCAGCGTTACCTCCACCGGCAGCCGCAATACCAGCGACGAATCCTTGAAGCGAATTTCGGCGAACTGGAATTCCGTGGTTGCCTCCTTCAGGTTGGGGTTCCCTTCGGCCGGAAGCAAGTCCGTTCGCAAACGAAGGAACTGATAGCTGGTCGGATCGATCCAAGCCAATCCCCACACCAGGATGGGGATAGACTCATCCTCTGTTCTTAATGATTCCTTCACGCGAGCCTTGCCGGGAGTTTGGGCGAAAAAGACCACATCCGTTTCACGCCCATCCACAAGTTGCCGTCCGAGGTACCGGAAGGTGCAGTCCGGTTGATACAACGGGTGGAAATGAACCAGCCTGGACGTAAAGCCTCCTGCAACAAACCCGTCCACCAACGGTTCGGGCTCATCCCGCTCATCCTTAGCGTCCGTCCGATACTCTTCCAAACCGATGTCGTTCTTGCCCGGCAGAGAGAGAACTCGATAGCTGAATTCCTGGATGTCGCGGTCGGAGACCGCGCCGCTCGCGTCCAATCGTTCCAGGGTAATCTCCTCGTGGGAAATGACGCCGGGAAAGGCCTCCAAGAAGTGCTCTACATTTTCCCCGACCTTTTCGAGAAGTATCGGAAGCTCCTGCTGGCCCTCGGCCGGTTCCAACCCCTTGAGCTCAGGCATTGCCTTCATAAAGTCGGCAGAAGTCCAATCGGTCATGGCTTTGATCGCGCTCTGTTCTTGAGGGAGCTGAATTGTTTGACTAAGTGTCGAAAGCCTTCCCGTCCTTTTTTCCGCGACGACTTCGCGCAAGACGTAGTCCCCCGCAGGAACGGTCAGTTGGGTTTCGGCATTGATGCCCGAGTGCTCCAGGGTGGCGTATTTCTTTTCGTCCAGGTCGAGATTCAGGTTCCTTTCATTGCCGGTGACGTACTGTTCGTGCGGGTCTAGCAACGCGGTGCGGAAAACGAGATGATCGAGAAAGTGCCCCTCCTGCTTTTGGAAATCCAAATTTCGAATGTCCACGTGAATGGATATGGTGAGGGTCTGGCGGTCGTCCGCGGCCTTACTGGACCCGGTGTGCACTCCGATGGGAAAAGCTTGCGGCGAATTGCCGGAATAGAGCGCGGTCTCGATGGGCTCGGGTTGGTTTTCACGAGCCTCCTGGGCTTTGGTCGGAGCAGTATATCCCTTGCGAGCCTGAACTTGATACTTGCCCGCAGAGGCGATTTGAACTTTCAGCGAATGAAATGTGCCATTCGGTTTCAAGTCCTCGGGCGAAAACCCAAGCAGGTACTCTACGCCGGTCAGAGCAGTGACCTCCGCGAACCCCGACGCTAAGTCGCTGCTGTTATGAAAGAAGGTGCCGCCGGTCCCTTGGGCAATCTCAGAAAGCGGGTCATCTGCCACAATTGCTTCGGTGTGAATCATGGATACCTTTTGGGCCAGCGTATCGCCACTGTGGAGGCCCTTGGCCAGCAAGGTCATGGTGCCGTCGTTTTGCGCCTCCAAGAGGTGACTGAGGTGGACCAAGGGAGGATAGTCGAAAAGCCCGCGAGCGTCCAGGCTATTGACCGTGACTTGTTCGCGGACGGCGAGGTCAACCAATCTCCCTAGAGCGTCGTCGTTGGGCGCAATAATGAGGCCTGGCGAGACGAAGGCCAGCGTCCGGTCGCCGGGCAGCTTGGCCATCCGCTGAATTATCCGGCCGATCTGGGCGAGCGTCGCCTCCGATTGAACCTTTGTGTAATGCCAGAGCTGATCGGCCGCGGCTTGGACTACTTGGTGGGCAAACTTGAGACAGTTTGGATCGGACCCGATTTCAGCCGGACAATTGCAGTCTACTGCTTCGACATACGCTCCGTATTCTGCTGTTTGGTCCTGCAGCTCTGAGATGAGGTACGACTGGTAAGGGGTAATGTCCGGGCATTCGGCTTCGTTCGTGGAATGGGGCCGAGCCATGATTCGTGCCACGGCCTGTTGGACCTTGCTGATGTCGCTGGTGAAATCGAGGGCCGTCTGCCCCGTGGCCGTAAACACACCCGCATAGTCTCCCGGACGCCAGGAAGATGTAAGAAATTTCTCCGCCGCAGCGCGAACCGGCGTTGTGGAGTCGGCCGTCATGTGAAGGTCGTCGAAATAAAACGCGATGAAATGAGCCGATGTCGGCCGTCGCGCGGAGGTTGCAGGCTGCGGCGTGGGCTGACCCGGCGCTGCTGGCGAGGGCGTGGTGCCCGGGCTGCCGGTGCGCAGGACGGAAAAGTCGGTGATCGGTTGCGGCTTTCCGTTATCGAAAATGCGGAAGTCCTGTTGGGTGAGGTTGTCGACCAGGTTCCCCTTGGCATCGCGGACCACCACTGGCACCAGAACGAGGTTGCGCTCCGACTTCAGTATGAACGGAGGGCGGGTCTGACCCGCGGCGGGCTTGCCGGCCTGTTGCTGGGATGGTGCGGGCTCGTAGCTCTGTGCCGTCGGCGGCTTGGAATCCTGAAGCGGTGAGCCGAAGCCGCCGGCCACCACCCAGACAATGACCGCGAGAAGCCGGCAAAGGCTTCCAGCCAAACCCGCTTTGCGAGATCGGACACCAAGGGGAGTTCGAACCATTAGTCTTTGATGCGCTCGCCCGCCGCTTCCGTCGTCAGTAGACCTTGAACTGAGGCCCTAACCAAGGGCCCAGCGGTCTCGGTGCTTTCAAGCACTAGCCTAGCAGGACTCGGTCCCGCCTGCCGGCGCTGGAAGATCTCGATGTAGACGTTCACCAAAGACACGGCGGCGGGGGTGATGCCGGGAATTCGCAAGGCCTGCCCGAGGGTGAGCGGCTTCACCCGCGTGAACTTCTCCACCACCTCGCGCGAGAGGCCCGAGACCTGGCGATAATCGAACCACTCGGGAATGCGGCGCGTCTCAGCGCGCTTCATCCGCTCGATCTGCTTCTCCTGCTGCTGGAGGTAGCCGTCGTACTTGAAGTCGGTCTCGATGCGGCGAGCCGCCTCGCGGGACAGCCCGCTATCGCCGTCGCGGCCACCATCCGCCTCCGCCGCGCCGCCCCCGAGCTCGCGCAATCCTTCTCCGATCCATTCCATCAGGTCGCCAATCCTGACGTCCTGGCGCTTCAGGAGTTGCTCTCCGGTGAGCGTGCTGGGGCCGGTGAACTGGCCGCCCTCGATCATGCCCATCCTGGCATAGAGTTCGCGGCCCAGGCGCGAATCCGGATCGAGGCGGGTGTTCAGCAGGAACTTCGTCGCCTCCGAAATACGCCGCTGCTTTTCCTGGAAGGCGTCGTAGTCCCTCTGGCTGATCGTGCCCACGCGGTAGCCGATCGGCATCAGGCGCTCGTCCGCATTGTCGATCCGCAGGCGCAGGCGAAACTCCGCCCGCGAGGTGAACATGCGGTAAGGCTCGTCCACGCCCTTGCTCACCAGGTCGTCGATCAGGATGCCGGTGTAGCCTAGGGTGCGTTCGATCACCAGCGGCTCCCGGCCCTGGACGCGCAGCCCGGCGTTGATCCCCGCCATGATGCCTTGGCCGGCCGCCTCTTCGTACCCCGTGGTGCCGTTGATCTGCCCGCCCAGAAACAGGTCCCGAATCTTCTTGGTCTCGAGCCACGGGTGGAGCTCGGTCGGCTGGATCATGTCGTACTCGATGGCGTAGCCGGGCCGGATCATGTCGGCGTTCTCGAGGCCGGGAATCGACCTCACCATGGCCGCCTGCACATCGATGGGCATGGAAGTGGACATGCCGTTCACGTAGATCTCATTGGTGTCCAGCCCCTCGGGCTCGAGGAAAATCTGGTGCTGCGGCTTGTCCGCAAACTTGACGATCTTGTCTTCGATCGACGGGCAATAGCGCGGCCCGATGCTCTTGATCTGGCCCGAATAAAGCGGAGAGCGGTGCAGGTTCTCGCGCAGGACGCGATGCGTCACGGCGTTCGTGGTGCCGATCCAACAGACCGTCTGCGGCTGCGTAATCGCCTGGGTGCGAAAGCTGAAAGGGGTGGGGACCGGGTCGCCCGCCTGCACCTGAAACCGGGAGAAGTCAATCGTGCGCGCGTCCAGCCGCGGCGGCGTGCCGGTCTTGAGGCGGCCGCACTCGAAGCCCATTCGCCGCAGCGCTTCGCCCAGCATCACCGAGGGTGGCTCGCCGGAGCGGCCGGCGGCGTAGGTCTCGCGGCCGCAGTGGATCAGCCCATTCAAAAACGTGCCGGTGGTCACCACCACGGCTCGCGCTTCCACGGTACGCCCGTCGCGCAACTGGATGCCGCGCACGCGCCGCAGCGGCAGGCCCTCGCGGTTGGGGTCCCCACGGCCCGGAAGGTCTTCCAGCAGCAGGTCGACCACTTCCGCCTGCTTGATGCGCAGGTTCGGCTCCGCTTCCAGCACCTGGCGCATCTTCATCCGATATTGTCTCTTGTCCGCCTGGGCGCGCGGCGACCAGACCGCCGGGCCGCGGCTGGTGTTGAGCAGGCGGAACTGGATGCCGACCGCGTCGATCACCTCACCCATCACGCCGCCCAGAGCGTCCACCTCGCGCACCAGGTGGCCCTTGGCAATGCCGCCCACCGCCGGGTTGCAGGACATCTGGGCAATCAGGTCGAGGTTGATGGTGTAGAGCGCGGTCTTCAGGCCCATGCGCGCCGACGCCATGGCCGCCTCGCAGCCGGCATGACCCGCCCCCACCACTACCACGTCGTACTTCTCGGTAAAACTCATTTTCGGGTTAGTTCTCAGTAGTTTTCAGTTCTCAGTTCTCAGTTCTCAGTTCTCAGCCCTCAAACCTCGGTTCCCAATCCACCCATCCGAAGCGCTTTCCATTGTAACAATTCTGCCGTTCATTAACGATTCCCGATTGCTGAATTCGAAGCTGGAAAATCGAAACTCGAAAATCGAAACTCGGGAAGCCGGCAATCCTTCGCCAGTTTCAAGCCTCTACTTTCCAATTTCGGGTTCCTCCAATCGCCAGTCGCAGTCGTCAATGGCGAGTTTCGAGTTTCGAATTTCGAGTTTCGACTTTCGCCTTCGCAATCGTCAATCGACAATCGCAAAATGCCGAGTTTCGAGTTTCGATTTTCGAGTTTCGATTCACGGTCCCGAGGGCTGACGCTCCTTCTTGCCGCGCCAATGGATCTTGCGGTCTTCTTCCTTCTTTCCGCCCCTCAGGCCAATCATCGCGCCCAGAAAGTCGACCATGAACTTCCCCGCCACCTCGTCCCATTTGATCGGCAGCGGCTTGATCTCCTCCAACTCCTTCCGCTCGCCATAGAGATTCACCAGCAAGCCGTAATACGTCTCCCGCATCTCCCGGTACGCGTCCCGCACCGCCTCCGCGCAGAAAGTCACGCCCAGCGCCCCCAGGATTAGCAGCCCCACCTCGCGGGCCGTCAAAATTGACGATTGCTGATTGCCGATTGTCGATTGACGATTGCTCCGAAGACGAAACTGGAAACTCGAAATTCGAAACTCGCCCGCCAGATGTAGTTTCGGGCTGCGAATCTCGAGTTTCGTCCGCCGGGCAATCAGCAACCGGCGGAGGATTGCCGGCCTCCCGAGTTTCGAGCCTCGACTTTCGAGTTTCGTCTTGGCAATCGTCAATCGTCAATCGACAATCGTCAATTTCTTGCAACGCCACCGCGTCTTCCAGCGCTTGTTCGACCGCCGCGTCTTCTTTCTCCGCGTGGCGACGAAACATCTCGATCCACTCCCAGGTTACCTCCGCCAGCTCCTGCAAGCTCGCCAGGGCCGGATCCGCGCTCGCCGCGGCGTCGCCAGCCGCGACCGCAAACTCGCAACCCAGCGCCGCCGCCCACAACTTCATCCACGCCGCCTTCCCCTCCGGCCCTTCCAGCCGCGCCCGCAGCAGCCCTTGCCGGTCGAAATTCTTCATCCGCTGCCACGCCGCGCACGCCGCGCCGAGATAGTCGTAGCCGAAGATCTTCCCCTTGCCGTCGTGGACCCACTGGCTGACGTCCTTCACCGTCCCCGCCTCCCGCTTCAGCGACGCTTCAATCTCCCCCCGCCCCCGCAGCGGATTCCCCAGCACCGCCGCCGCCTGCTTCTCGTAGCCTTGCTCGCTCTGCCGCCGCGAAGCCTGATAGGCGAACGGCCGGACCCCCTCCGTCTCCACCAGCACCCGGATAAAGCGCTCCATCCGGCGGTTGAGCCGGCTCGCCTCGTCTCCCACTTCATTGTTGCCGAAAAGGCACAGCACCTCGAACCCCAGCGCCACCGCCTGCTCCGGCTCGATCAGCCCCGGCGCCCCGCGGCGGTCCCGCTCTGCCGCCGCTTTCCCCAGCACCCACGCCACCGCCATCATTTCCCACCGCCAGTGCCCGCGAAACACCCGCCGCCGCCTCCAGCTCGCCTGGAAGATCGCCTCCACCAAGCGCTCCTCCCGCTCCCCCACCGGCCCCAACGCCCGGTGAAACAGCGCCCGACGCGCTTCGTACTCTTCCCGCGTCTCTCCCGCCAGAAACAGGCTTCGCCGCAGCGAGAGGCATTGCGTCCCGCGCTTGAAACCGGAGGCGTAGCGGGGAGATTGCGCCGCCTTCACCAGATTGGCGTGCTGCGAGGCGTCGCGACGCTCCGTCGGACGATACTTCAGACCCCAGGGATCGAGATTGGCCCGGAGCAGATTGGCGCGCGACGAGGCTTTGCTTCGCTCGCTGACCGTGTACTTGCGCTTCGGCTTGGCTTGGCGCGGTGCTGAATCGGCGGCTGCTTCGCTCGGCTCAGGGCAAGCTGCTTCGCCGTCCGCGGCTCTCGCGGCAGGCTCATTCGCTGCGTTCCGGGCGGGCACGTTCGCTTGGCTTGGGGCAGGTTTTGGATCTTGGTGGTCTGGGGCGGGTGGGCCCTGCTGGTCTTGTAGATCGTCGCCCGGAACCTCAGTCGCGGGTTGCGCAGCCGTGGGATCTTGGATTTTTGATTCGGGATCCGTCGTGAAGCGGGCCCTGGGCTGATTACTCCCTACTTACTCAGCCATACATTCTAGACCCACTCGCATTCTGTGTCAAGCTAAATATTTGCTGGCCTACGTCCGAGTCGCCAGGTGGAGGCTATCACGAGAGTAGTTGTAGCGCAGACCGTTAGGTCTGCGGTTCTTGGCAAGGGCACAACCACAAGAGAGAAGCAAAATCCGCAGACCTAACGGTCTGCGCTACAAAAAGGTTATGGCGTTGCGTGCAGATTGTACGTTGGGAGAAGGAGGAGCCGCGAACCTCAAGGGCCGAGGTCCGCGCTCCCCCTGCACCTTTACGAGTTTCGAATTTCCAGTTTCGAGTTGAGTTTCGATTTCGTCAAGGCGTCAGCTCGAACACCGTTCCCTGACCGCCGGAACGACCGCAGCAAGACGTTGTGCCGTACAGGTTGCCCTTCGCGTCCCGGACCAGACCGTCATAGGGATTTCCTCCATCCGAGACCTTGAAGCTGTGCAGCACGGTCTCCGTGCCGGTCGTATCCAGCATGAACACCGTTCCGTAGCCGGAAGCGCCTCCCGCGAAGGTGGTCCCATAGAGGTTACCTGCCGCATCCCAGACCAACCCGGCATCTGGATTGGCCCCGTCCCCACCAGTCCCGCTGAAGCTGTAAAGCACGGTCTCGTTGCCGGATTCGTCCACCTTGAACACGACTCCACAACCGTTGGTGCATGCGCTGGAGCCGCCGCTATCGGTGGTGCCATAAAGGTTGCCCGCCGCGTCGCGGACCAAATATCCGAAGACGGGAAATCCCCCGTCCGTCCCCCCGGTGAAGCTGTATAGCACCGTCTCGTTCCCGGTCTTATCCACCTTGAACACCGTGCCGCACCCACCGCCGTAATTGCACCCTCCAATGCCGCCCTCCGAAGTGGTGCCGTACAGGTTGCCGTTCGCGTCCAGGACCAAACCTGCGAGGGGCAAATTCCCGTCCCCCTGAGCTGCACCGAAGCTGTAGAGCACGGTCTCCTTGCCGCTCTGATCCAGCTTGAAAACCGTTCCGCCGCCGTAGGCGCCGCCCTCCGAAGTGGTGCCGTAAAGGTTGCCGTTCGCGTCCCACACCAAGCCTGCGTCGGGATAAGCCCCGTCCCCGTCGGTTCCCTTGAAGCTGTACAGCACGGTCTCCTTGCCGGTCTCCTTATCCCACTTGAAGACCACTCCACAACCCAGGGCGCATACCTTGTGGGAGCCGCGCCCGCCGTACTCGGCGGTTCCGTAAAGGTTGCCTGCCGCGTCCGAGACCAGCGTGCCGTACGGACCTCCGCCGTCCCTCCCAAGCCCGAAGTTGTAGAGCACCGTCTCTTTGCCGGTAGTGCCCACCTTGAACACCACTCCGCAGCCCTCATAGCATTTGGAGCCGCCGAGGTACGTCGTGCCATACAGATTGCCCTTCGCGTCCCGAATCAAACCAGCGTACGCCTCTCCCCCTTGCGCCCTGCCCCTAAACGTGTGGAGCACCTTGAAAGTCTGTGCTTCAGCCGGCTCCGTCACTAGGACCGCCGGCACAAGCACGATGGCCAGCGCCAGCGCGATACTGACTGCGCGCAGGCGCGTTCCCGAAGTTCGTACTGTGTTCGTCACGTGATCCTCCTTCTGTCTCTGTCGTGCTGCTTCCTCTTCTCCCGTCTACCGCCAACCACCGGCCACCTACCAGCTTCAAGGCGTCAGTTCGAACACCGTTCCGTAGTCGTAAGCGCCGCCGCCCGAGGTGGTGCCGTATAGATTGCCCTTCGCGTCTTGCATCAAAGGTGCGTAGGGCCCCGCCCCGTCCGCGCCCCCGGTAAAGCTGTAAAGCACGGTCTCCGTGCCGCTCCCATCCACCTTGAAGACCGTTCCGCCCCCGTAAGCGCCGCCACCCCAGGCTGTGCCGTAAAAGTTGCCTTGCGCGTCCTGGATCAAACCTGCCCAGGGATTTCCTCCGTCCGCTCCCCCAGTGAAACTGTAAAGCACGGTCTCCTCGCCGTTCTTCGCCACCTTGAAGACCGTTCCGCCCCCGTAAGCGCCGCCGCCCCAGGTGGTGCCATAAAGGTTGCCCGCCACATCGCGGACCAAGTATCCGAAGTCGTTGGGGTATTGCCCGTCCGCCCCGCAAGTGAAGCTGTACAGCACAGTCTCCTTGCCGGCCTTGTCCAGCTTGAACACCATTCCGCAGCCGGCGTGCGGCCCCCCGCCGGCCGCCCCGTATAGGTTGCCCTTCGCGTCCCGGACCAAACCGGCACATGGAAGTGCCCCATCCCCCCCGTTGTTAGTGAAGCTGTGGAGCACCCTCTCCTTGCCGGCCGTGTCCAGCATGAACACCGTCCCGTCGCCGGAGGAGCCGCCACCCTCGGTGGTGCCGTACAGGTTACCCTTCGCGTCCGACACCAAACCTGCGACGGAAAATGAGCCGTCCTTCCCGGTGAAGTTATGCAGCACCGTCTCCCTGCCGGTCTTGCTCAGCTTGAACACGATTCCTTGGTCGGAAGCGCCGCCTCGGGCAGCGGTGCCGTACAGATTGCCCTTCACGTCCCGGAGCAAACCTGCGAAGCTATAGTTCCCGTCCCTCTTGTGATCAGTGAAGCTGTGCAGCACCGTCTCCTTGCCGGCCGTATCAACCTTGAACACAACTCCGCACCCGTCGCGGCAGTTGCTAGAGCCGCCGCCGTAGGTGGTGCCGTACAAGTTGCCCTTTGAGTCCCGGACCAAACCGGCCCACGGTGTTCCCCCGTCCGCCCCACCCGTAAACGTGTAGAGAACAGTCAAAGTCTGCGCTTTGGCCGACTTGGTCCCGACGACCGCCGGCACAAGCACGATCGCTAGCGCCAGCGCGACACTGACTGCGCGCAGGCGCTTTCCCGAAGTTTGCACTGTGTTCGTCATGTGATCCTCCTTCTTTCCGTCAAGGTTCGGGCGCTAGTTGTATAGCCCATCAACGGAGTCACACCTCACATCTGTCACACGGCCCGGGAGGGGCCTTGGGAGCGCGCGCATTTGACCGCGAACGGCGATTGGCATCATGCAAAGAGAAGACCCGCGGGGCCCGAAAGGCCCAGCCCCGCGCTGTCTCGTTCCGCCTTTGCGAGATTCGAATTTCCAGTTTCGAATTTCGAGTTTCCAATTGCCAGTTTCGAACTTCGTCAAGGCGTCAGCTCGAACATCGTTCCATCCTCGTAAGCGCCGCCAATCGAGGTGGTGCCGTACAGATTGCCCTTTGCGTCCCGCACCAAACCTGCGTCCGGATATGCCCCGTCCGAGCCCGCAAACCTGTGCAGTACGGTTTCCTTGCCGGTCTTATCCAGCATGAACACCGTTCCGAGGCCGGAAGCGCCGCCCTCGAAGGTGGTGCCGTAAAGGTTTCCCTTCGCATCACGGACCAAACCAAAGGGATATGCGCCTTCCCGGCTCGGCCGCTTGAAGCTGTGAAGCACAGTCTCCTTGCCCGTCTCATCCAGCATGAACACCGTTCCGTAGCCGTCGCCAGAATTGGTGGTGCCGTATAGGTTGCCAGCCGCATCACGGACCAAACCTGCTAAGGGATCTGCCCCGTCCGAGCCGTCGAAACTGTGCAGCACCGTCTCTCTACCAGTCGTATCCAGCATGAACACCGTTCCGTAGTAGCCGGAAGCGCCGCCACTCTTCGTAGTGCCGTATAGGTTGCCCGCTGCGTCCCGCACCAAGCCTGCTGCCGGCTCTGTCCCGTCGCCCCCGGTTCCGGTGAAGCTGTAAAGCACGGTTTCGTTGCCGGTCTCATCCAGCATGAACACCGTTCCGTAGCCGGAAGCGCCGCCACCCTCGGTGGTGCCGTACAGGTTGCCCGCGGCGTCCCGGACCAAGTACCCGAACAGGGGCTCCGCCCCGTCCCCCCCAGTTCCCGTGAAGCTGTAAAGCACGGTCTCCTTGCCGGTCGTATCCAGCATGAACACCGTGCCGTAGCCGGAAGCGCCGCCGTAGGGGGTGGTACCGTACAGGTTGCCCGCCGCGTCCCGCACCAAACCTGCTTCGGGGTTTGCCCCGTCGCCCCCGGTCCTGGCGAAGCTGTGGAGCACCGTCTTCTTGCCGGTCTTACTCAGCTTGAACACCGTTCCGAGGCCGTAAGCGCCGCCCTGGTAGGTGGTGCCGTAAAGATTGCCCGCAGCGTCCCGGACCAAACCTGCGTACGGGAATCGCCCGTCCGCCTTGCCCCTAAACGAGTAGAGCACCTTCTCCTTGTAAGTCTGTGCCTCGGCCGACTTGGTTCCGACGACCGCCGGCACAAGCACGATCGCTACCGCCAGCGCGATACTTCCTGCGCGAAGGCGCGTTCCCGAAGTTGCTTCTGTTCCTGTCATCTTGTCTCCCTTCTAATCTGCATTTTCCATTTGGGCTGCTAAACTAACAGCCTCACATCATGGATGCACTCCAGTCTCACATAACATAGGCAAGATCGCTTTGTCTGTACAAAAGGGAACACGAGTCTGTGGACAAGAGGACACGAATTCGAGCTTGACCGTTAATAGTCGGGTGGGAGGTTTTGGTCTGTCATAAGGCCCCGGGCAACGGCGAACGGTTGTTTCGCCACTGTTTTTCCGCCGCCGCCAGACGATCGCGGAGTTCGGACCGATTCGGCGTGGCGGGCTAAACCGGTCGCTACGTGTCGCCAGAGGAATCGAAAATCGAAACTGGAAAATCGAAACTCGTCTCCCTTGCGCGCCTCAGACTTGGATCGCCTGCCAGTGCCTGGCTCGCTTGCGCAACGCCGGCTCGTGGTGCGGCCAATCATGCAGCGTCGCGCGGAAGAGGAATCCGCAGATTACGCAGATTCACACAGATTTTCTTACAAGTGTAATCTCTGTAATCTGCGTAATCTGCGGATTCCTCCTCGCGCTGTCGCCTGCTTTCTGCTATGATTCGAGCCGGAGAATAGAAGATAAGGGGGAGTTGCTGTGCTCAATGAATATGGCCCGGTCCTGATCTTCGCCGCGATCGCTGTGGCCTTTCCTCTGCTCATGCTGTGGCTGTTGAAGTTTCTGCGTCCCACGCCGCCGCCCAGCCCTGAGAAACTGATGCCCTACGAATGCGGTATCACGCCGGAATCCGACGCGCGCGGACGCTACACCGTTCGCTTCTATCTGATCGCCATTTTGTTCGTGGTTTTCGACGTGGAGACGATTTTCCTTTTCCCTTGGGCGGTGCGGTATCAGGTGCTGGGCGCGTTCGGCCTGGTTGAGATGATGGTGTTCCTGGGCATTCTGCTGGTCGGCTACTTTTGGCTTTGGAAGCGCGGCGCCCTCGACTGGATCTAGAGAATTGTCGATTTTCGATTGCCGATTGCTGATTGAAGAGAGCAGAGATGGTAGACGGTATACAGTAGACGGTATATGGGGGTCCCCTTATGCCGTCTACCGTCTACTTTCTACCATTTTCCCCTTATGCCGTCTACCGTCTACCTTCTACCATTTCACGAGGTGATCATGCGCGCGCTCAAAACGGCTTGGCCTCTATCGTTCATCGCCGGGATGGCGGGGATGGTGATTTTCGCCGGTGCCTGCCATCGCCGGACGGTGGGGGAATTCCATCCAATTCCCGCTCCGGCGCCTTCGGCCATGGCGTCCCCTGCCGCACCTACCTGTACGTTGACGGTGGAGCCGGCATCCCTCGAACAAGGCCAGTCCGCAACCCTCACGTGGGTTTCTTCCAACGCGACGGACCTGGATCTGGAGCCCGGGCTGGGCAGACAACAAGCTACCGGATCCACCACGGTCACGCCGCAAGATTCGACCGAGTACACGTTGACGGCGACGGGTCCCAGCGGCGTCACCACGTGCAGCGCCCGCGTGACCGTGGTTAGTGCACCCACACCGCCGCCGCCATCCGCCACCCAGGTGAGCGAGCAGGATCTCTCCTCGGCGAGCGTCAAAGACGCCTACTTCGACTTGGACAAGGCGGACCTGCGTCCGGATGCGCAGGACGCGCTGAGGGCCGATGCGGCCTTCCTGACAGCGCATCCCGACGTCACGGTCCAAATCGAGGGGAACTGCGACTCGCGTGGCAGCGAGGAGTATAACCTGGGTCTGGGGCAACGCCGCGCCGAGGCGGCCAGGAACTTTCTGGTGAACCTCGGTGTTTCCGCCGGCCGCATCAAACCGATCTCCTACGGAAAGGACCGCCCTCTCTGCACGGAGCAGACGGAGGAGTGCTGGCAACGGAACCGCCGGGCTCACCCGGTTCTGGGGCCGCTCTCTGGGGCAGGAAACTGACGATGCAAGGGGGTTCGGGGTTCGCAGAACAGGTCCCCGGACCCCAATCTTCGTCTGCGAATCCCGAACCCCGCGAAATACGTCACGGTAACTATGAACTGCCAGGACTAAGGCTCATTGTAGATGTCCACGCTGGGGTCGTCCCAATCAACCGCGAAGGTCGCCAGCTTGGCGCGCACTTCCGTCGCGCGCTCGCGTGTCCACCCCAAGTCACGGCTAGTGAGCTTGTTCTTAGTCAGGGGAACTCGCTTCGCCTGTTTTCGTGGCATGGCTGCAGGCCGCTTCCCGCTCAGAGCTTTGACGGGCATCGGAACCTCCTCAGCGGCCGCTCGAACCGAGACATCCACCATTCTATAACACCTGCCAGCCAGAAATTAACCCTCTCCTCTTTTGACCCAGAGATCGGGTCTGCGCCGTTTTCCTCCGCCGCCAGAGGGTGGTAAGCTGATTGACTGAGATTGAGCTTAAGATTGGGGCGATGATGCAAAAGGTTTACGTGATCACGACTGGCGGCACCATCGAGAAGGTCTATCAGGAGCACACCGGGCAAGTGGGAAACATAGCCAACAAGATCGATCGCTACCTTCGCCTGCTGCGGCTGCCCGACCTGAGGATCAAGGCAACTCAACTGATGAACAAGGACAGCCTGGAGATGACGGATCTCGACCGCCGGCGCATCCTCCAGACGGTGGTCGAGAAACTGAAGCGGCCCGCGCCCATCGTCATCACTCACGGCACCGACACGATGGTGGAGGCGGGCCTGTTTCTGAAGAAGCATCTCAAGCGCCTCAAGGTCCCGATTATTCTGACCGGCGCCATGACCCCGCTCGGCTTCGAGGGCTCCGACGGACTGCAGAACCTGACAGAGAGCCTGTTGGCGGCGCGACTGGTTAAACCCGGTGTTTACGTCGTCGTGCATAATGAAGTGTTTCCCATCGACCACGTGCGGAAGGATCGGAAGCGAGCGCGGTTTGTGTGGAGAAGCGAGCGGAAGGCCAAGCGACGAGTGGCAAGTGGCGAGTGACGAGTGGTCAGTTCTCAGTTCTCAGCTTTCAGCCCTCGGCTATCAGCAAGAAACTCCGTTTGTCTTCGCTGATAGCTGAGGGCTGAAAGCTGATAGCTGTTGAGAAGTGAGAACTGAAAACTGAGAACTGACCACTTGTCACTCGCGCGATCAGACCACCAGCAATTCGGGGACTTCCAATTCTCTCTTGCTGAAGGCCCGGAGAAAAGCGTCCACGACCTGGGGATCAAACTCGGTCCCTGCACCCTTGGCGATGACTTCGCGGGCCTCGAAGGGCGATATTCCCTTTCGGTAAGGGCGGTCACTGGCGAGAGCGTCGTAGACGTCTGCCACGGTGATGATGCGCGCCTCAATCGGAATTTGCTCGCCCTGCGTGGAGTGGTAGCCCGAGCCGTCGAACTTGTCGTGGTGGGCGAGGATGATGGGGATGACTCGGTGCAGGGAACCCCCGACCGGTTCAAGCAGGTGAACGCCTTTCTCGACGTGCTGCTGAACGTCGGCGTACTCCTCTTCGGTCAGATGTGCGGCTTTATAGAGGAGCTCCCGGCTGATCTCGAGCTTGCCGATGTCGTGCAGCAGTGCGGCGGCGCGGACATCTTCAATGCGCTCCGGCTTGAGTCCAAGGTAAGCGGCGATCTTTGTCGCGTACACCGAAACGCGGTAGCTGTGGTTTTCCGTGTACTTGTCTTTGGAGATGAAGTGGCGAAGGATCATGAGGACGCCGTGATAGGTCTGGCGCAGCTCCTCCATGCCCTTACGCATGCGTTCGTAGAGGGTGCCCATGGCGTAGGCCGTGACCATCAAAGTGCCGCCCCAGGCGCCGATCTCGAACCACTTTTCGGTCGCGAGGTGAATTCGGTCCGCACCGCTGAAGAGAGACGCGTTGAAATGAGCTACCAGAACCACCAGGATCATCGAGGCGAGTGCCGTCAACGTGGCTTCCCGGCGCCCGTAGAAGTATGCTGAGAAGATCACCGGCAGAGCGTAAAGGCCAAGCAATATGTGGCCTGAGGCAACCAGAAAATTCACCAGAGCCAGGAGCACGAACATCGAGAGGATCAGCCACAGTTCCCTGTTCACCTCTCCCAGCCTGCCTAATATCTTTTCCTGCATTTCTCCATCTCCTCGCTTTCCTGCCGGACGGCGGGCGGTGAATGCTTCATGCCTGGTCGGTTGCGCGAGTCCGGTCAGAAAGGTTATCGGCAGTTTGGGGCGGAAGTTGAAGGGGTCTTCGTCAAGCAGCAGGCTACTCGTGCTCGGACGGCCGGGCCGGTTCGGGACTACGGGGACTGTGCTATTGTGCTGTAAGATCCAAATTTCTTACAATGGCCAGCGGCTTGGCCGCCCTAAGAACGGGAGTCG